>ERZ808277.6-NODE-6-length-214213-cov-6.560586_pt1 | contig 214213 bp, 166 predicted proteins | sample MGYA00521240_ERZ808277 | MGnify/ENA primary metagenome ERZ808277 (study PRJEB31516, sample SAMN03275599) | gut metagenome | biome: mammalia-associated habitat; material: feces | host: Papio cynocephalus | place: Kenya | collected 2012-07-17 ... | reverse complement strand
TTCCTTATATTCACATTAATAATATATATATGGATTTTTAAAATTCTAGGAAAATAGGATATTATATCTAAACAGCATACAAAAATATCATAATATAAAAAATAATGGGGAGTATATACTCCCCATTCATGTTATTTAAATATGATTTCAGCTTTATTACCGTATCTCAACAGAGATTCACATTTCCTGAAGAAGTTGTTATCAGGAACAATTATCTCTTTGAGATCTTTACACCTATAGAATATAGATATTCCATGAATTGTATGTATAGAATCTGGGAGTGTTATATTCTTCAATGATTTACAATAACAGAATAACGAATCTCCCAAAACCTTTACTGAATTCGGTATTGTTATTTCACGAAGACATTTGCATTCTCTGAAAGCACCATTTCCTATAGTAACAACAGAATCAGGTATATCAACCTCTTTAAGAGATACACAACCCTCGAATGCATAATCTCTAATATCTTCAACAGTATTAGGGATTGTTACACTCTCAAGATATCTGCAATTATAAAATGCTTCTTTTCCTATACATTCAACTCCTTTCTCAATGATAACATGACGGATACTTTTGTTATTGATATATCTATTATCAATTTGACCACGTCCTGATATTACGAGTGTTCCTGTTTTCGCGTTAAAATTATATTCCATTATTTTCTCCTTCTCGTGGGTTTTTTGTCCTGTTTTCCTTCAGGAATATTAATTATGAATGTGAATATTATCTTTATTCACATATTAATTATATAAGTATAGATTCTTAATATAATAGGAGAAGAAATATGGTTATATAAATATCATAATATAAAAAATAAAAGAATGGGGCATTTAGCCCCATTCTCAATATATTATTTAAGATATTTAACTTCACGAAGGATAGGTAATAACTCAAAGAATTTCAGTATTGATGATTCTTTATATTCATCTGATTTAAGATCAAAGACATCTGTTTCAGTAAGAATCTTCGTCATAAATTCATCCATATCAACACAACCATTTTTATATTCTTCATATTGTATATAATATGAATATATAACAAGGCATGTTCTTAAGAATGAACATGATATTGAAATTTCATGATTTCCAATTGCAAACTTTTCTTCTTCATCAATTGATGTTATTGTATTTACATTGAAATCCTGTTCAAGTGAAATACCCATTGCTTTCAAATATGCTTTCAAACATTCCATCTGTGGGAATTGATTTATTGAACCTGGTTTTATACCAATATCGTTAAGATGTGACATCAGAATTGAATTTGCTTCATACTGAGAACCTCTGTATGCAGGAGCAAGTTTTCCGAAATCATCAACAGGAACACATTGTAGAAATCCATATGTGTCATATTCACCAAATCTGATTGAATTATCAGAATACTCACGGAGTCGCTTCTTGTAGTTTGATGTTTTAACCGGAAGATCATATAATGTCGTACGACCTGTTGAAACTGCTGACATGTATTTTGATGGTTCCTGTTTTAATACCCACATGTACTGATAACCAACGGCATATTTTTCATGTTTTTGTTTAATCCAACGATGACGAAGTTTTGTATATAATGTATATCTTTCAAATATATCAGGCCATCTATCATATGCTTCAAGTAATGCGTCTCTGGTGTTTTCTTCTTGGAATGGTGGAGTCATCATATACAAACCATTCTTAAGAATATCATCAATTGTATTATTTGGATTACATTTATAACATTCAAGAACATCTTTCGCATAATCATGTGAAAATAGATATATGAAATCATATACCAATGAAATCATGTCATCATATGATTTATTATCTTTTTTCATTTGACGGAGATGTTGTGTGAGACGTTCCATCATAAATGTAAGAGTTGCTTCATATAATGTAAACGATATGATTCTATTTGTTGGAGCAAACGCATTTTCCAAAACATCAACAGGTCTACCGTCATCTGTCTTTGGCATTAAATGATCTGGAACAGGTGGTTGTGACACAACTGATTTATTTCCGTATCTACCTGTAATCTTTTGACCAACAGCAATTTTCTTGTGTTGAAGAATCTTAAATTCAATTTGGGTAAATACACGTTTTTCCTTTGTTGCCCACTGTGCTTTTGTCAGAAACTTTTCTGCTTTGTGATATATGTCAATTAATTTTGAATCATCTTGGTCAACATGTTGAAGTATTGATGTGATATATGTGTAAATCGCCTGATACCATTGTGTGATACAATTGAGATAGTATTGTATCTGTTTATCTTGGATATCAGGATCATTTGAGTAGATGTTGATATCTGTGACAATTCCGTGTGTATAATACTTTATATCTGACATATGTGGAATCAACGCTTCTGCTTTTGATGACATATATGAAGATTCACGGGTTGAACATAATATACCATTAACAACTTCTTCACCGATATCAGGGAACGCTTTATAATTATCAATAGTACCATAGTTATTAAGTAGAAATGTCTTTTCTTTAATATCAACAGTAACCTTATCAACCATAGAATATTCAAGTTTCTTTGCAGCAGATTCTGAAATTATAATCGCATCTTCTGTTAACTCTGGTAATGTTGTACGTAAGATTCTTAAATTGACACCACCCATGTAATTACTGTTCTTATCATATGATGGTGTTTTTGATATAACGACACCTTTTGCAATTGTGTCTCCAACATCATATACTTTATCAATACAATCAATATTTTGGAAACCATATTTCTCTGTTAACCATTCTGATTTCTCTGCCAGATGACATGTGTATTTGCCAGTTCTAATATTCCTGAAGATATACAAGATTGATGAATATGGATTGTTTGGGAATTTAACAAACTTCTGTTCTAATACAAGATCATCTTTTGCTTCTACATAATATGATGATCTATGTCCATATGCATTTTCTGCTCCAGTGAATACTCGAGGAAATTCACCATGATCCAATGCAACACGCTGTGATGCATGTTTTGCCATCATCAATGATCTTACTGGAGATATCTTTCCTGGGAAACCCAATGCAGAAACACCTGTCATTGAATATTTGTTAACAGAGTTTGCTTGTTCACGTATGTCTGTTACATTATTCATTATTCGTACATTTACATACTTTTTCGGTTCTGTTGAATTTTCTACGTTCACCATTTTACATAAACTTCCTTTCATAGTCATTTAATAAATAACAGTTTCTCTGTTATTCAGAATAATAATATAAATATAGAAAAATATAATGCGGGTTTAACCCGCATTATATTCATCATGTGTTTATTTTTATTTATTCATATATTCTGAAATATCATGTGTGAATCTGATCTGATCTGTTTCAGTGTTAGCTTTCATAACAATATCAAACATCGCACATGAAATAATCTCGTATATACCAAGAATAACGAGTATATCTGTCTTGGTATCAATATTTGATGTAAGTAACATCATAAGTTCTCTCACATCAAATGGTTTGATATTAGTGTCCTTAAGTTTATCCTTATTCTTAAAGAAATTCCATAACATGGTAAATTCCGGAGTAAATATAATGTCCTTACAATTCTTGACATATCTATCCTGTTTAATTTTCTTAGATGTTATGTGATTATCAATATCTTTGATTGAGATTTTATTCATAACATACTCAATTAAATCAGATAAATTTGTGACTATCTGTTTTCTCATTAAATCGACATGATCATAGAATTTATACATACAAAAATAAAGAAATATATCTTCAAGAACGTCATTAGGATCAATTTCATTATTCTTGATTTTAAGAACGATTTCATTGGTATCTGGAAGTGAATTTAGTGACACATCAAGCGGAAGTAGTTCAGTTAAATCCTTCCATTCTTGAGTTTCATGATTCAGATAGAATGGTCTGTCATCATCGTCATCACCATCGTTTGGAATAATCAATTCTATTGGATCAGATACCATTTCAACTCTATTAAGAGCTTCTCTGAAATATTCAAGATATGTTTCTCTATCCAGATATTTATGTTTATTAATGAGAAGACGTGTGTTTGTGTAGTAAATACTCATTGTATTTACATACAGCTTATGTAGTTCCAATATTTGTTTGTACTCTACTAATTTAGCAGGTGGTATTTTAAACATGTTTTAACCCCCGATGTTTTATTTATTATTAGTATTTATTGATGTGAAAAGAATTCTTCACGTAATGTTTCATAATTATTCACAACAAATTCAATACCATTTGAAATGATTATATTATTTATGTATTCATTAAGATACATTTGAAATCACCACTTTTCAAAAATTAAATATGGTGATTATAGTTGTTCTTCGATGGCGTCTTCAATAGCACCAACATCAATCAGCGGTAAACTTGGTTGTTGATTATCTATACCATTGACACCATTCATTTGTGCGGATTTTTCAGCCTCAATTCGTTGTGCCTCTCTTTGTTTTATTCTTATATCTCGCAGACGATGTACAAATGGGAGTGGCATTTCCATAAGTACATCAGCAGCAATTACTCCTTTTAACAACTCACATGTGTTAATTAGTTCGATTCCATATCGATCAAGTTGATTGCTGTGTTGCTCAGTCTTTGAGATAACTGGAAAAGCAATGAATCTGATATATCAGCGATTGGGAACTTTTCATATACTTTACCACAATATGGACATTTGATGTTTTCAAGATAGAATGTCATTGGTGTTGTACCGATTGTCTTTTCAATAAGACGAATAAGAAGTCCTGAATCAGAACTATCCAGAGATGTTGTGATGATCCTTTCAATATCTTCCCAGTTTGTATAACGGTACATTTTACCGTCTTTTGTAATGTTCATGGAAGTTATTGCAAGTGCCATTGAAGACATTATCTGGAACTCAGCATATTTATCCTGATCAATTTCTTTTTCATCTGCTAATGTACCTTCTGGGTTATAACGTTTATACAGATTCTGTACAATTACGAGTTTATTGTTAATATACTCGTATGCAGAAGGTTCACTGATTTCAACGGTAATACCTGTCTTGGGAAGTTTATAGAATTTATGCTTGTTTGCGTTCTTATTCCAAACATCAACTGCAACATCTCCAGCGGGAGCATCCTCAACTTCCTTAAAATATTTCGGAAGAACATCATCGCTGTAATGAAGAAGACTCTTTGGGACATACTTCGTTGAAATATGATGCCCACATTTTGGATTGTTACATTTGAAATGTAGTTCTTCTTCAGGATCCGCAGTAGCAACAAGAATACCCCACATAAGAAGTTCTCTGTCCTGATACTTAGTCTTCATCAAGAAATCGTCAAAATCACTATACTTGATTCCATCACGTTCAAATGCTTTGAATTCTCCAATAGAAGCATTTTTAACATGTTTGAAGATAACAGTCCATTTCTTGAGTTCTGCATCAGATACTTTACCCGAAGATGGCGATGTTGTAAGTTTTATAAAGTCAAACCAGTTAACACTCTTCATTGTACATCTATATGCAGATAGAGGAAGTGTTAATGGAACATCTGTCAAACCGGCGTCATATGGAGTGATAACACCTACTAAATCAGAATTCTCAATAACTTCCATAGCCATCATTTCTGATTCAGATACTTCTTTAACATAGATATTTACTTCCTTATTTTTCTGAAGAGTTGATGAAAGTTCCTTATCGACATTAATTGTCAATGGAGTATTTTCTTTTACTGTAATATTGATAGTTGGTGAAGATTCTTTGTTGTTATCTTCAGAATCATTTCCATCAGTTGTATCGTTTTGTGATACATCTGTATTGTTAGTAGCTGACTTATCAACAACATCACCAGCTTCATTCATACTTTCGTATGCTGTAGTGGTGCCATCTGACATAATCCAGTTCTTGAGAATAATCTCTTCAAATTTCGGAGTGATTGTTTCTCCGAACTCTTCATATATTGCCATGAGTTCACCAATAACCATTCGTTTGGATATGACATAATGCTGACCTGTTTTTGTGTTGACAACCTCTCTCATTTCAGGTACTTCACCAGATACAATGTGGTGTTTTGCAACAACCTTATTGATCATTGTTGTTAGAATTGCCATTTTGTTTGTCTGGAAATCAACAGCTTCTTCATGATATGACATATTTCTATCATCCGGTGGCATGAATATGGGAGTTTCTTCCTTGGGTTTGTTAACAAGTTCTTCTCTCAACTTTTTCTCACGTAATTCATCTTCTGCTTTGATTTCTTCTTCAAGATCGTCATCTCCATAATCAACAACATCTTCTTCTGTTGTATTGGATTCTTCGGATTCAATTGCTATATCCATAACAAGATCAGATGTTTCTTCATTATGTAATTCTTTTGTCGGTGTGTCAGTATCTTCACCGTTTGCAACAGCATGTTTCTTGAGGAGTTCAGTTAACTTTTCATCATATGAATTATTCATTAATTTTACACGCTCCTATTTATTATGTATTATATTCCCTGCGGAACATTAAAACATTGTACACAGTTATTTACGTTTAAAATAAAAATATAGTTTATCACAGGGACCCGAAGGTCCCTAATGATTTAACCAATTATTTTAATATTATATATTTATATAATTAACATGAGTAATGTGAGATACAAACACCTACTTCAGAAAGGAGGTATATCCATGTATGATACATACGGCGATATAGTCGTTACACCAGTACCCTCTGGTGAAACAGCAGTCTGCGAATAAACGCAGATAATAGATCCACACACCATAAACCATTCCCACATGATTAATATGATCAGAGTTAAACATGTGCGTATATTAATCTGATCGGTGAGTTGTATCTCAATTACTTCTATAAATAAGTACAAGTGTGGAAATATTAATAATAATAATATTCCGCCAAAATTGAAAGGAAGTTTTATTATGAAAATGCATTCAATATATTCTAATATAAGAAATTTCTGTGAAAACCGATATCAGCGTTATGGTAATGGGTTTAGGACACATGATGGAGATTTTGCGTTTTTAACCAGAAACGAAAAGATTGATGTTGTCTATTCAGAACACCACAACGTGGTAATCTTACACATTAACGAAGACGATGGTGGAAATATAGTTGTTACAAGTGTTTCACCAAATCACGACCCTTTAACAGAAAAAGCATATAATTTGGTTAAGCATATTTTATCTGGCATTGGGATGTCGATACCAGATGCAGAAACTCCATCTGTTATTAAAACAATACAAGACACAAGAGAGAAAGACAAAATGTGTCTTGTTGAGCTACTGGACAAAACATCATCTGATATTAATTTATCAGAAGAAGAAACAGAAGAACTCGAAGGACTCTGTTGTCAATTCTTCATAACACGACATGGTTATCTTGATTGGGATAACTTTGAAGAAGTTATCTCCAATTGCAAATCAAAAGAGTACAGATTGTTTACGGGTGAACGTGACTCATTCGGTATACTCTCTGCTATAATTATATGTCCAAACGATCACAGAATCGTGTTTGGATAATTCGTTTAAGAAGGTGGTATTATTCCACCTTCTTTTTTATTTTTGTATGCTGGTAACGGGTATTATATTCTATTTCTATTATTTTAAAAATCTATATATATATTATTAATATGAATAATAAGATAATAATATTCAAAATATTATCTTATTATTACAACTCAAATATTTAAAACAAGGGGTGGTATTCAACCACCCCACACCAGAAAGGATATGATATTATGAAAAAAATAATAGAAAATGAAAGAATACCAATGTTTTTAGAAATCGGGAGAAATTCTCCCGATCTCGAAAGATTGATCTTATCAATAGATAAGATCAACAGATGCGGCATCAATGCCGCAACAACAGACGGTAAAACTTACCGTCTAAACGATGTCGTCGAACTAGATTTCGACTACATCATTCAATTCAATAGATTTCCGTCCAAAGTAATCAAACTTTGGATGGAAACAATTGAATCGGGAGTCGATTGTTTGACGATCGACTCATACTTTAAGGAGCTGGAGATTCATCCAGCTCCTAAATGCACGGATGATATCATCCGTGCATTAGGTGGAATTCCAGGAATGGAATTCCACTTTAAACGCATCCAGTTGGGGCTTCCACCCCAACACAGCACCTGTTGGTGCTGCCGTAACTTGGATCTGACTTCAGATCCAAGATTTCCAACCTGCAAAAGGTTGGAAATAGAAATAGATGAAAATGATGCCGCTGTAATAGCGGCATCATATCCAGATGCCCGTGTCAGAGACGGACATTTTGTCACTTCGGGGATTTTCGCATTCCCCGAATGTGATGATGTTAACGCATCAGCTTTGACTGATGCGTTAGACAAATTCAAGGGGGTCTTCCTCAAGAAGACCCCTAATAAACATCGGGGTGTTGAATTCACCCCAACTCCTTTCCGGAGGATGGACGAGATAGATATAGATTAATCTCGTCCATCCATATTTTGAAAGGAGGTATATCCATGTTTGATTTTATTTTAAGATTGTTGGGGTTTTTAGCCCTAATGATCTTTAATATCAGATGAGTTAATATATATAGAGTGGGGATAAAACCCCCACTCTATATATTAATATTTTTTGTTTAAGATCTGATATCTGGTAATTTTTTCATGTCTGGATATACTCCAGGAATGTATGGGAATATAGTCCTTCGTTGTCTTCCCCAATTCTCAAATGAACGTGCCTGACGAACATGATCACATACATCGAAATACCAACATTCTTTACCCCTATCACGTAGTCTAACAACAACCTGTTCGGTTATAACAGCAGATGCTGCTTGATCCATGTTTATTACACAACCAAGATTCTTAATATCAATACCTGTACCAACAGATTGTGTTGTTGATAATATATAATCAGACTCCTTTGCAAGCTGTCTTTCAGACAAATTCATCTTTCCGTTTATTTGTGAAATTGAATTGTTTTTGAAGAAAGGGTCTCGTTTCATATATTTTATTACAGTATCAATGATATCTAACATTGGTAAAAGTAATAATACCTTCCCGTTATATGTTTCTGTCTTTTTTGCAATTTTCAACATCTTTAATATATTATTAATGAAAGGAACTCCATTTTTATAATTCATTAACATATTATAGTATGATGCTTTTATTAATCCCTTCGTACCAAACTTGAAGTATTCTTTACATAATTGAGTGGAAGGATTATAGTATATATCCTGTAGATAAATGTTGATGTATTGATGTTGGTATTCTTTATATCTTCCATCACCAATGAATCTATCTGCATCTAAAAATAATCTATTGAGGATGGAATCTTCATCAGTTGAACTACGTCCAAGTGTTGCAGACAAATACCAATTTCTTGGTATATTACAAATTGCATCAAATCTCATTACAGATTTCAAAGAAAGATGTGCTTCATCTATTACTTTAATACCATATCGAGATTCTTTTATCACATTTAATAATTTACTCCAATCTTTATTGAGTTCAATACTCAATGCGGATATGGTAACGACAGTAATTTTTTTATTTGGTCCATCATATATGTTAGTAGCAATATCAGACAATGGAATTCCATTATCTGTAAAATACTCAATCCATTGATTTTTCAATAATGATGTTGGTGCAATAATTAATGGTTTCAACCCAAGTTTCGATATTGCATATACTGTAATAAAACTTTTACCCGTTCCACCACGAAGTTCTATAGTAAGTTTACTTGTTGTATTCGAAGATATCATCTTATTTATACAATCTTCTTGTAATTGAGAACGTGGTTTCATATCTATTTTTAAATCAATATGCTTTGGAGACAATGTGGGTATTGTTTTATAATGTTTCAGTTCTTTCTTGAGTTTATCATCCTTTATATCGAGAATACCAGATGTTATATAGATAACATCATGGTTCTTCCCGAAGATAGGTTTCTTGGTTTTATCATTACCAGAATAAATGAAAAATTCTCTTAATGGGTTTGATAGAGAGAAATTTTCAAGTATTTTTGTTTTTATGAAATCAGATCCATCATGTATGATTAAACCAGTAGTAGTCTTTTCTATTTTCACATAACTCACCTACCATTTTTATTATTACATTTCTGGATTTTCTTCTTTATTTGTAGAAAGAAGTTTCTTCTTGTTTGCAATCTTACGTGCTTCATTTGCAAGTTGTTCAAAATGCTCAATATCAATTTGAGGAATATATTCAGCCAATATTTGTTTACGGAACTCTCTTTCAATATCAGATGTTGTTTCTCCATCTTCACTTGAACCTTTTCGTTCTTCCTTTGTCAAACATGTTTTGACTAACACATTTGCCAACGACTCATAATTTGTCAACATTTCATTTGTAACATTCAATTGTTTTGCCATTGGCATTCTCAAAACATATTTCAGCGTCTTGAGTATTGTTGGTTCAATATCTGTTTCCCATCTCAATATTAAACGTATGAATCTTGTGAGATCTGGATTGAAGTCTACTTTACATGATGATATTAATGTATTGAAACGTGTATTTGCAAGTTCCGTTTCTTTTGCAAATTCAATCTCGGATTGACCACCAGTCTGTACCATTAATGATGGTACTGGTGTTGAGTTAATTGCTTCATTCTTAAATGATTCAAGCAAATCATTATTAATGGGAGCTTCTGCTGCATGAATAGTGTCTACAGTTATTGGAGCTCTGTCATTCGGTCCCATTGGCATTACTAATTCAGAACCACCTGATACTTTTGGCATTGAGTTGCCATAATTGAATATATCATTCGCGGTAATTCTACGTGCTGCAAATTTACGCATTGTTTGTTGAACAAACTGTTTGTAGTTTTTATCAATACCAGATAGATGAAGATTGTATACTCTTACCTCTGAATTATTGATTTGATACAATAAAGAGTATAGTTTGAGAAACATGTACATTCTTGCAGTAACCAAACCAGGTTCAAGCATTGAATGTCCTTTACCCATACCATCTTTATTAATGGCAAACTTCTGAATATGTTCTGCTGGTATGAATACAAATCTCAACAAAGCTTCATTGAATTTATGTGCCATAAGTATTGATACAATCTGTTTATGTAAAGAAATATTATCTCTCATAAATTTAAGATTGAAATTATTAATAATTTTCGTTGCAAGACGTTCACACATAATTTGATCAGGAGAGAATGAATCATATCCCGTGGTTGGTGCTCGGAATGTATATCCTGTTAATTTCGAATTCTTTCTATCACCAGATTCTTCAGGACGTGTCATGTCTGATATGTAATAATATCCAATGATTTCTCTATCAATTCTTATTGGAATTAATTTTGTTGATGGTATTATCCTAAGATAAATTCCTCTGATATTTTGGAATTCATTCATAACACCATCAATATTATCATCCTGATTATTTATTACTGCTTCAAATACACTGTTTGCTTCCTGAACGAAATCATCCTGACTCTTGTACTTTGTTTCATATAGACATTTCAAATCATGAGGAGATTCCTCAATAACTGGAAGTGCAACATCCTCTTCAATATATCTGATATCTTGACACATCATGTCGAGTTCAAAATCGATATCATCGTCTGTTTTTATACGTTCCGTATGTTCTGTTGGAAATTTGATGTTTTCTTTATTATGATACATCGGATACAGATTAATTATTTCTGATTCTGTAAATATTGATTGTTTATCAGATTTTTTATGTGTTTTATTTTTTGAAGATGTTGGGTTAACAACGGACACTGTATCAGATAATTTAACTTCAACAGATTCACAATACCCATATCCTGATAACGGAGATGATGATTGAAACATAGAAGATACAGATGTATATCTACTATTCTTTTTCTTAATATCGTCCATCATCCTGTATTTATATAAATCTTGAAATACTTTTGCATATGGTATAGTATACACATATGATTCTCCATATTCCAATGAATTAAACACAATATGGTTTTTTACAATAGAATCTATTTCAAGCTTTTCTTCAACCTGCTCAATTTTCTTGATTATGTTGTCTTTTTCAGTATCATCAATGTCAGAATGGTCAAATATGATACTACGAGCTAATCGTCCTGTAACAACATCTGATTCACATACCGCATCACGTGTTATCTGTAATGCAACAAACCATTCTGGTATCTGAGATATTACAAGATCCAGATCATTTCGTAATGCCAGATCTGCCATTGTGTCTACCGGTAGAAATGCTGCATTTTGTAATTGATCAGGAAATTCATCAAACGACATCTTTTCGTCTTTATCACCAAATTTCAATGAAGCAATCTTGGCAACAAACTCCGTATCAGTTGATAAATTATATTGTTTAAATATGTTTGATATCGTTTCTTGAATCTCATCTTTTGTTGCCATTTGAACAACTTCTGATGGTTTTCCAACCACTTCATCCATCAAACCATTTATCAATTCTTGATTAGTATTACTCATTTTATTTATCACCCCTTGATATTATAAATGTATTGGGTTGTTACTTCCACTATTGGATGAATTTACAATTCCTTGATTGATATAACTATTGTACTTCTTATCTGTAAGATTTGCAAATCTCAAATATGGAGAAACAACATCTTGTTCGTTTGTTAATGGATTTGGCATATTGTCAATTCCCATAACAATATATGGTGAACCGGTAAACATTCCAGCAGCACCAATATATTGCGGTAACAATTTGTCATTGACATCATCTCTCACAAGATATGGTATAGAATATTCAACTTCTTTTGTTGGTTTACCCATCTTATCAACAATTCCAGCATTAAAATTGAATTCCAATAGTGATTTATTTACACATTCGCATTTATATGCATAACGGAATGTCGCAGAACATTTTACATTTGTTATCGGAGAATTATTTTCATTTGACATTGATAATGCAGTTGCTGTCGGGAACACTCCATAATATTTACACCAATAAATTATCTTTGTCATACTCTCGTTTGTGACGATATCAAAGAATGAACATGCGTAATCAATCGCTCTATCATATGGGTGAAGAAGTAAATGATTATCATATATTCTCATACCACCATTATCATCCAATCGAATATTGTAAAATTTGTTCTGATACATATATCCATTATATGCAGGAGAAAATATTCCTTTATGACGTTTATATGCATACAACATCCACATTCTCAAGAATTCATAACATTCGAGAGTTTTTGTTTCATTAAAATCCATTTCGAATGTTCCACCTTGTAACGATTCAACAAAGCCTGCTGGTAATATGGAATAACCTTCGATACTTTTAGATGTATTCTCAATTGTGGACATTGTATGTCCTTGTGGACTAAAACCTGTTGATCTGTTTGATAATAGATAATTCCAGTTAGAATTTAACCCATCATTGGAGAATGATCCTGTAATATAGAATGGTGCAAGCATTGCCATTATATGAGGCATTCTCGAATATGAAGAAGAGAAGTCTTCATCAAATGTAGTTTGTTCACATAAACGAATACCATTATCATTACACATTACATAACATTCTGGACGTGTAAAGAACATGTGTCGAAATCCCTTACGGAATTCTAAATCTGCAATTGGTGTTTTGATTCTATTATATGTTGTGAGATTTGAACTCCTTGCAAGTTTCGGATCCAACCTTGTTGATGGGTGTATTGGAGAAACAGGTGGAACACTATTATTGGTGTCGCGATAACGCTTTTGTTCTGTTTCAGATAACGTATTGTCGATGATATCTTGTTTATCCTTATCATTATAAGGATTGATGTTTGTCGTTGATCCAGAAAACACAGGTACTTGTTTCTCTATAAAGTTACCAGAATCACTTAATATGGAACTTTTGTTGAGAACAGGTTTGTCTTTTAAATTTGGATCGTTGACATCCCGAGTAAAATGTAAATTTTTATCAATAACATAGTATTCAGTTCTGTTATTCTCATTAACATTCAACTGGCTATTTATATTCTTGACAAAATGGTCGTTTTTTGTAAGTGTTCGTATCTCACCACTTTTGTATGCTGTAGAGGTGTCTTTTGGGAATTCACCTGATATATTATCTTTAACCATGATATCACATCCCAGTATTTATTTAACATTACCGGACATCAAAGCTATTATCTTCTTAGCATCATATCCTATAAGTTTATTTAATCCCATCCCAGTGAGGTTTGTCTTATATTCAGAAGATGTTAATAGCAGGAATAAATATGAGATATTTTCAATTGCAAATATAACAGAAGAACCACACACTGATGTGAAGTATGACATATACATGCTGTCTAATTCTTCATATCTAAGTGGATTTATCTTCTTTATTTTCTCTATTAATGTCATAAAGTTCAAATCATTCATACTCTTAACATCATTTATGATCGTTTCTGCCAATTTAGTATCAATCTTGTCATCCATGATTCGATGATATGGAACTGTCTTCACGTCAATCTCATTTACATCTTTGAATAATCTATAAAAATATGCAATTATATAAATAAGAGCTTTGTTTAGATTCTCACCTTTCATGTATAATTTCTGCTGTAGTGGCGCAGATATCATCAATGTGTAAATTTTACACAAAGTTAACATCAGATTACTATTGAGAAGAAATACGTTTGGTTTACGTGTTAATCCTAATGCTAAATAAGAAGCTTCCATAACAGCCATAAGTTTTGTGTATTCCTGTGGTGATGTAATTACGTCGAGAAATACATTTGCAAATATATATGCTTTTGAAGATTCACCATTGTTAATAATTATATATGGTAAACATGAAGGAATCTTAGATGTTTCCTTATTATCAATAATCACAATATCTCCTCGTTTAAATGCTTCGATAGCTTTCTTTGATAAAACATCGCCATTCAACTTCATCAGAGCGATCGACTCTTCGATTGATTCTGGTTTAACAATATAATTTTTAGCACGTTTTAATTCATCTCTGACAGCATTACTGATATTTGATGTTTCATTAAATTTGTCATATAGAGATGTCTGTGATAATTTAGGAAGAGCTGTTTCCTGAATTATTTTAAACATAAAATCACATCCAATCAAAAATATTACGGGTGTAATTATATAAACCCGTTAAAGATTACTATTTTGTCCAAGGGGGATATTAATATGAGCAATATAAGATATTCAACATTGTATAGTGTTAATAATTTAAATATAAGAATAGGAAATGAGTCTAAATATATTTCGACATCAGATTTAATGTCTATTTCAATAATTGATAATTATGACGAAATGACATATCCTATTATTCGTTTACGATTATATACAGATATTTCTACATTAGAATTCATTAATGAAGATCCTGATAATATATATGTTGGATTTGTATTATCTGGGAATATTGTGGAATTAAATGATAATTCCGAATCTAAACCATATTCAATCATAAAAGGTGTTGGTTCAAAATATATAAATTTAAAAGGATATGTTGAGACAAAAAACAATCCCGTATCAAAATATGATTCATACATTCACGGATTAAATCGAGGTGATTCTCTAAATAACAATGTCAAAGTACCAATAGAATTATATGCATTTGATGAAAAAACAATTCACAGTATGAAACGTTTAGTGAATTCTGTATATAAGAATATTTCTGTTGGGTCTGTCATTGAAGATATTTTTAAACAATGTCATGTTAAATACAACATACAAGCACCAGATAATCAAACAAGATATGATCAGATTCTTATACCAAATCTATCCGCATTAGAAGCAATCGGATATATTGACCAAATGTATGGTATATATAAAACAGGTGGACAAATTTATGGTACAATGGAAGGTACTGTTGATGTATGTTCATCTTCTTATAATTCAAATATAACACCAGAAGTCATCAAAGTAAAATCATATAAAAATAATGACGAAGTATCTGGGTTAACCAATATTAGTTCTGAATATATAATGACAACTCCAGCAACATCAGTTGTTGTTAAATCAGAAACAGATATTGAACGAGTGTTGAATTCTCACTTAGTGACAGATATTAATAGTGTAGATTTATCTAAAAATACAGATGAACTTAATGAGTTATTTGAAAATAGCAATATAGAAAAAATATACACACCTGATATCATTCACAAGACAAAAAATAAATTTATTGCAAATACGATCACTCAACGTATTAAAGAGAATATAACCCAAATAGATGTATCTGGCACAGGATTTAATCTATTCAAAATGAATATATCCACTCGGTATAATTTGGCATTTGATCAACCTATTCGTGGTACAAAAATAAACAAAAAATACAGACCACGTAAAATAATTCATGTATTGACAAATGTTGGAAGTAATGTATTTGAAATACAGACTACAATGAATCTATGTTAATAAAGATATATTATATGTGGGGGCATTGCCCCCACATATTATGTTCATATATCTTATCTCATAGATGTATAACCACCAGCATACTTTGTTGAGTATTCTGAACGGTATTCTGTGCCGAGATTTGCAAGAGTTTCAGCATTTGCATTACTACGTGATGTAGCAATACCAAGCTCCTTGATAATCTGTGCAACATCCGGCAGTGTTGCCTTTACTGACACAAGGCTGTTCACTGCTCTATCAGGAAGACCTGATATGATTCCGAAGAAGAGAGCCTGGTTAACAACCTCTACGGCATCCATTACTTTCTGACATGCTGCTTCATCAAATGTGGTATTGATGACTCTGCCACATGTTGTACAAATGAGTTCACCATCAGCTCTTCTTGCGAGAGATGGTCTTGGGATACCCATTGCATCATAAATTATATGAACACAACTTCTCTTCATCTTCTTGATGTGAGCCGGTTCATTCTCCGGATTGATTGCGGGATTGTTCTCCTGTGCAACTGCGATTCTTGACATATCGTAAAGAATCGGCTTGATAACCTGCATTACCGCTGGTGATAATCTTAATTCATATGATTTCATAATGAAAACCTCCTTGAATTTTTAACTTATTACTGGTTGATTAACTGGTTTGCAACTTCCTTAAGGTTTGGATATGCAGAACCACAATCCTTAAGATAAATCAGATATGATGTTACATCTGGTTTAACTGTGCCATATGCAGACACAATGAATCTGTATGATAATGCCATCTCAAGAATATTGAGTTTATCATATACAAATTCTTTCAGAGAATCGATGAATCTCTGCTGATTGTCTGTGAGCTTTGCATAATCCTTCTTCTTAAGAAGTAATGCGGCTCTGATAATTGATCCTGGATCCTGATAAATTCTGAATATATCAGCAGTTATCGGAAGATCAGAATCAACTATTTCTCTGATAGTAGTCTCATTCTCAAATGAGATAGCTCCTGCGATTGCAGCAAGTTGTGTATCTGACAATCCTGGGCAGATCGCCTTCACATCAGCAGCAATATCTGCAAGTAATGCTTCTGCTGCTTTTGATAAATGTGAAATCTTCTTACCGATTTCTTGAATCTCTTTTTCGTAATCTTCCTTTTTCTTCTTATCTGTCTTAGGTGGATTCTCCCTAAGATATTTATCCGCGATGGATACGAAGAATGCTCCGACGATATGATTTTCCTCTGGATTATTGTTATGCAACAGAAGCTGCATTGCAATATTTACAAATGCAGGATCCATACAATGGTTTTTCAGAGCAAACCATATTGACTTGGTTTTGTCATCATTCTCATCTACGGTGAGAAGGAATGATGCAACACGTGGGAGTCTCTGTGCAATATCTGAATACAGATAATCACGAGCGTGTTGTGTAATCATCAACTTCTCCTGTGGTGTTGTTGGAGCTGGTGCTCCTAAATTTTTCAGATATGACTCGATGCTGTTAAGGATGACCATATCAGAATCCACTAATCTTCCTGGTATCATTTACTAATACTTCCTTTCAATTTAAATTTCTCGATAACATTTCTTCTTGTTATCATATATAATTACATGTATATACAATCTGGAAATATATTGTTATTTCCAGAGGAACTTGGATGATGCTGGCTTACCATCTTCGCTGTTATTTATTACGGAAGCCTTTTTCTTTTTCAAGAAATCTGGACGTTTTGAATGTTTCATATTTGAACCTATTGTATTGGCACCTCTGAAATCTGCATCAACATCTTTCATTTCAGCTCTCGGAAGACCTGCTACTATTAATGTTGCCGAAGCTACACCGTTATTATCGTTTTTGCAGATATTCTTATACTCATCATATTTATGAACAATTCTATCTTGTACTTCAGAGAACACTTTCTTGAAATCTGTATCAGCAAACATTGATGTTAGAGAATATGCTGTTAAGAATGTATTGTTGTTTGCTTCTTCCTGTGTCCAACATGGTTGGAATCCTGATAACAGTTTTCTGGTGAGTTCTTTCTTAAGAGATTCAATGTCAGTTGCTTCTGCTGATATCGCAACGATTCTACCTGGTGTATTTAATACAACATCAAGGTCAGATGGATCAATTGAATCAAGATTCGTATCATCATACTTTTTACCAAGAATTATCTCAATAAGTGATACAACTTCATTGTTTACTGGAGTATAGTCTGCATCACCACTTGCATTTCTGAATATAGCATATGTTTCAACACCAATTTCATTCAGTTCTAACATAAGGTCATTTGTATTAAGATGATAAGCATCAGGATCATTTATGTTTGGGCAGATGATGATAGGGATAACTCTGATATCTTTCTTGATAAGAGCATCACAAAGTGCTGGACAAGAACCAGAACCGGTACCACCTGCTGCAGAAGTTATAACTATAACAGGTTCATCTGCGGTTGATGCAGCTTTATACATTTCATCAAATTTGTGATTATCCTCATGATATTTGTACAATGCATTTCCTCTTTCTCTGTTTCTTCCTGAACCAGCACGTGAATCTGCGATTATAGGAATAAACTTGATTCGTGATGCATTATCAATATCAATTCCATTTGTATTGGAATCAATAGCATATAATTTTACATCAGATAATGATGATTTTCTTGCGATTGCCTGTACTATCTGATTGCCGGTATTACCTAAACCAATAATCATATTATTCATTTTAATATACTTCCTTTCAAAATATTTTATCAATGATTTCGTGCAATGCACATTTGAGTTGTTTCTTATGTTTGATATCTTCAAGACATACACCAAGTCGTGCTTGATTGTCGACACCGACTTTGTCATCAAACACAAGTATGTTTGAATTAATATAGTCTGGATTTCCAACAAATGCATTGTGGAAAATCGATCTTATTCGATCTGTGGTTTCACTGTTTTCTGAACTGAAAATGATTTCAAACAAATCTCCACAATATATCTCCCGTGTTGTATCGTTTGACATTATTATACTTCCTTTCAATTTAAATATATCAATGAGATATATCATGTGTTGTATGTTTAAATGAAGATATATTTATTATTCTTTACACATGATATATCTCGAATGATCATCATTTCTCTTTGTTTTCGTCATTCTTGATGTTACCCTTAATAATCGAATATGGATTCAGGATAACAGCGTCGTTTGAACTGATTGATATTTCAAACACGTTATACATGTTGATGTCTTGTTTTGTGTCTCGTGCAATCTGAAGTCCTGCTACATATGTAGCAGCCATCATAGGCAATACTGCCGAAGATACCATCAAGTCGACACCAAAGTCATTTGCCATTGTAGCCATAACATCTCGTTCGATTTTGTCAACAGTCTCTGTCAGGTTATTAGTTCTCCAAGCCTGATACTTTTCTGCAACAGCTTGGTTTGAACGTGCTCCAATAATTTCATCATGTGATTGATGAGTGAATATCGGAGTTGATTTGTGGATAAGTTGTGGTACTATGTTTCTTGGTTTATCAGACTCTGAATTCTCTGTACGATACTCAATACGAACACCACAAACTTCGAATGCAAATTCATTTGTTGGTTGAGCATGACAGAATCTGACAATCTCTTTCCAACCGAATATGAATACGAGTGGAAATGCTTCCTTGATTTTAATGTTTATGCCGAACTCTTCCTTGAATATAGCAGTTGCTAATTCAGGAATCTTGTCCATAAGAACAACATTGTTCTTGAATGGAGTAAGCTGAATTTCCCTCGCTCTCTTGAATTGTGCCATAAGTTCCTGCATCTTCATAGATAACTCTGACATTTTAATTACTTCCTTTCTATTCTTTAAATTTGACATGTCTTTGTGACAGTACATCTCTGTTCTATCACATTATAATTATATAAATATCCTATTATGAAATTATAGGATTTATATCAATGATACTTTATGAAGGATTTGTTCAAATTGATCTGTGTTGACATTGTGTGATATTAGAAACAACTGATCAATCTTTAATATCTTGGACACTTCATCCAACATTGTTATGAATCTATCTTTAAATTCATGATCAAGATATGCATCTATCTCATCTATTAAAATCACATTATAATTTGATAGTTGAGAGGATAATGCTAATGATAAAACTAATGAGAATATTGTTGATTCTGATTGTGAACCATAACGAATATCATTTGATTGTACAAGGTCATGTGTAAATGGTATATCAAATGATGTTTCGGATATCTCGGGATTTAACAATTTCACCGATCCATCATATATTATATTCAATAAATGATTCGATATCTTTATAGATTCATCTATTATATTCTTTATCATTATCACAGGGTATCCCTTTGTTGAAGAAGTTGCATCTGAAATTATCTTGTATCTCTGATCGTTTGTCTTATGTGTCAATAATTCTTCTAAAGTACGTTTACATTGCATATCTGCATTTTTAATAACTTCTAATTCATTCTGTAGTGTGGATTGTTTTCTCAATAATTCATTATATTCAAATGACAATTCTTGATATTGGTTCTGATATTGTGTTAGTTGTTGAATCATTGATGTTAATTGATTGATTCTCTGTTGTGTGTTACCAACATTTACATGTTTGATTTGAGATATCAATGAACGTTGGTTATCATTTATTTGTAATTTGTTATTAATTTCATCCATCTTTGATAATACAGAAGTTCTCTCGTTTGACAAAACAGATAATTTCGTATTAATCGAATTGATAACATCATCAACATTATCATCATCTGACATTATCAATTCTTTCATTGAAGATATAGTCTTATTGATATTATCTAATTGAGATATTAATTTCAGACGTTGTTCATTATTAATAGCATCTTGATATAACTTGTACAATCTATCTGTATTAATACCATATTTGTTCGATTTAATATTAATTATGATATTTTCAATCGTAAACATCTCAGATATTTCTTTGGGGAATTCTGTATTGATTAATCTTTTAATTGGAATTATATTCTTCCACGCATGATCAATATTCTCCAAATCATTCAACGATAAATTATTACTTGATACTGATTGAGATGCTTTCATGTAATTATTGAATTTATTATGAAAATTTCGATATATGCAATTATGTGTACATCTATCTTCATCAGGATAATCACCTTCAACATTCAACATCAATTCTCTAAATCGTAATATAGCATTCTTTTCTTTTTCAGAATCCATTAACATTGAAGATTGTTTCATTATGAATGCTGACACATCAACGCGTTTAATTATTAAATCACATAATATATCCATGAGCGTATCATTTAATATTGATGATACTTCTTTACACATTGAATTTATTGTTTGTGATAATTTGATTGTGTTATTGTAATATTCAGATGATGCTGTTACTTCCATTGATGGTACTATTGATTTTATTTGTGATTCTAATGATTTTGCTGTATTACACATATTATCATAATCTTCTTTAGCTCTGCGATTCTTCATCATTGTTGAAGTGATATCGTTCTTTTTCAATGCCAAATCATCATAATCTTTGTTTATCTGATACAATTTAGATTTCATATCAGATAATTCATTATTCAACAAAATTTGGTCATCCGCCAATTTGATATAGGTTGAATCATCATATTGTCCCAATTGAGATGTAACTTGTTGAACCAATTCCATTATACGATTCTTTTCAGCCAATTCAACGGTTGGATTTTGTTCTTGTATGACAGATATCTTTCCAGAAAGAGCATCCATTCTTGAATGTTTTTCTGTAATAATGGATGTTATTGCATCAACTTCATGATTCTTATCTGATAATATTTTCTGCAACATCTCATATGAACCATATTTTGCAAGAATATATTCTTTGCTATTATTTAATGATGTAATCAGTTTGTTTGTGTATCTATGATCATCTGTTGACATCTTGTGGATCTTATCATATATATCAACACCAGATGCTTTATACAGTATGGATTTCCTTTGAGTTGATGACATCGTTGACAATGATAATAGCTGGGTTCCATTGATTGTGAATTGAAAGACATATTTATTCAATCCAAACAATTTTTCTATCAATGTATTAAATGTGTTAACTCCACCTGATGGGTTCAGTTCTTGACCATTATGCATTAATGATGATATGACTGTATGTGATTTTGCAGAAGGTGTAGGTTTGTAAGTATGTGTGATGATATACATTTCTCCATCGACATCGTATGTTATTTCTTTTATACCTATTTCTTTTGGTATTATCAACTGCATATCTGATCTTTCGTCACCAGATAAGTTTATTGATGAAAACGGATGTAGTTGTTGTAACAATACCGTTTTACCACTTCTATTTGGACCACATATCTGATATATCGTTTTTGTATTATCTGCAAAATCATAAGACACTTCTTTACGATGTCTACATGCCATAATACTTGCAAAATTAATAAGTTTTATGTTTAATATTTTCATATTATTATATTCCTCCTCATCCATCTAAATAATATAAGTACACAAATATCAAATTCAATGATTTAAAAGGTGTGTTTATAATAAAGACAACAAATGTTATCACGGGGCTAAATGCCCCGTGTTTCACATTCGTTTATATTTATCATAAGAAAAGAAGTATATACATGAAGAAGTCGTGTAAAATGGGAAACACGACAAACAATATTTGAATTGTTTTCTTCATATTATTATATTGGTACATCTGATGAGATAAATATATTATTTCATCGAGTATTTCCATAATAACTATCGGTGTTCTGTTTGTTTATGATGATTTTGTATGCTGAAAGAGAAGATGATGAATTTGATGATTTAACAATGTTTGCTACAACCTTTTCATCATATGGAATAGGCAATGGTCTTTTGGTTATTGATTTTCCATCATCATACCAAACTTCATATCCAAGATTTCTCAACTTTTCATGTGTTGCTTTTATTCTAAATATTGCTTCATCATGTAGTATGTTTGTGTTATCGTCATGAACACACATCTTTGTTTTCAAGTAGGATACATCATATAGAGATAATGAATCTTTTGGAATCATCTTTACTTTAGTAGCAGTAATCTCATCGTATAATCTTAACATATCAGAGTTTCCACCATTATCAAAAATTCCACCAAATATATACACGAATTCAGTTTTAGTAAATTCAACCATGTAACTTTTGAAATATGATATAACTTCTTTAAGGATATTCATGTATTCATCAACACCAACCACTCTGAATTGTAATGATGTTAATGAAGTATTTGTATAATTCTCCAATGCTTTAACAATTGATCTCATCAGCAATACCATAGAAGCTGGTTCGGATTTAAGTAACATGATATGTGCATATAACGAAGGATTATATCTAAATAGCATTGCTTCAAATGTTTTAGGACCATATTGTGTGTTTCCTGTGTCAAGTATTATTTTTGATTCGATGATCTTCTTATAATTACTTTTTATGGATTGAGAAATATGTTGAGATTTCAATAAATCTGTGGATGTATATGTTGTTAATACTTTATTGAATTCCTTTATGAAATTTGAATCATTGAATGGTTGACTGTTGTTGATTGTTATTGTAGTAACATCATAATTCAATACTTCAAATAATGATATCGGATATGTTTTGTTATTATATTCAACCGAGAATTCTCCAGTATATTCTGTTGTATTTGGTTTCTCTGGGAATGTAGATTTCAATGACGAAAGTTCGTTTTGTGTTATCTGGAATTCATCACATAATATTGCATCAGTATCGAATGATAAATCTTGATACCAATCTCTAATGGGATCTACTAAGAATAGATGATTAAATACATCTGTTACTTGTCGAAATTGATGTATCGTTGTTGTTGATAATAGTTTGTCTCGGAGATAGTTGTAAATAGATTTGACATCTTTCATCAAAACCTCTCCGACATTGTTATATTCCATATCCAAAACCGAATCCAACATTGGAAAAAATATATCAGGTTCAATATAATCCATGGATTTGATACTGTTGTAAAATAATGGGTCTTTCTCTCGGATATCAAAATTGAATGATGATATCTTAAATGGAATTCCTTGTTTTAAATCGTTTGGAGTTCCATCTGGTTTTAATCCATTAAATAACATATCAAGACATGTCATCTTACCATTATACATTCCATTTGGAATATAAATATCTCCCGATAACGTTCTACCTGCAAAATCTTTGAGTTGCCAATCCATCATAATTACCAAAATTAATACTGCTTCAAATATTGACATATCAGAAGAACCATTTATATTGTAATTCAAACTAAGTTGTGCAAACGATGTTTCTTGTTTCCTATCCAATAAACCACGTAGAAGAATTGTTGACTGCCAATAGATATCTTCCATAGACATATGGGTTGACAGTTGTATATATTTTGAATTGGATAACGTATAATTCATATCATTTAACATACTTTCAACTTCCGGAGAATTCCACCATCTTGGATCACCTGAATATATTTCTTCCCATGGATATTCTTTGTCTTGTTCTCTGAATTTAAAATATGAAGTATTGTCATCTGCAGTACCTAATCTTCTGAATACTATTCTTTGTTTAGGTACTTTATTACCTTTTTCATCTTTTACATATATTGGAACACCATCTTCAAATATTTGTTGTTTAACCATCACAAGTGTGTATATGTCAGTATACTCATACCCAATCATATCTTTAACTCGATAAACAACGTTTGTTCCTTTGTCCATCAGCAATAACCTGAACTTCTTCAAAAAGTCTATCATAGAAGATCCTTCCATTATAACAGATGGAAGACCATACAACATAAAAAAATTATTTGCTGTTACATTGTTCATATATATCATTGATGTAGATTTCTTCATCAATTCATTTAATGTATCCCCTATTGAAAGATATATTGTTAGGAATCTAATAAAGGAATCATAATTCTCATATATTTCAGAGAAACTACCTTTCAATGTATTATATACATAATCACGTGTTTCTTGATATATGTTTGTATAAAGATGTATTAACGAAGATGACACTGTGATATTACCAAATATATCATTATATGTAGATAATTTATTTGTATTTATTTTTATAATCTCTCCATCTTTTGCAGGACGAGATACTTCTATTGGTATTGAATTGGATCCTATATATTTAAGATATGTAATATCAGGATATTTATCAATGATTTCTTTATAATATTTAGAATTCATAAACAACTCTTGATATTTATACGGCATTTTATGAATTGGCATATTTCTTTGCAGTTGTGCATCATTTTCATATATCTCATAAAATTCATCCGGTACCAATACTTCATCTTTGTCTGATGAAGGGTTTCCTGTCAAATCCATATAATATTTATTGGGTTCAACGTAATTTGCAATTCTCACATTTCTTGCATCTTCAAGCAATTGAGCTTTGTATACTTGTGGAATGGTTGTTGGATTCTTAATCATATACATTATCCTGTCATCATCATATCCAGCTCTGTTTAACAAATCATATACAACATTTGAATCATACTCATAAGATTCGAATATATCAGTTTTTAATACTGCACGAACATATTCTTCACCTTTTAATTTAGAATACAATGTTTCATATTTACTTGCTTCTGATCTATTCTTAAATTCTGTATTTGACACAATGAGTTGTATCTGTAATAGATATTCACTCATTGGATTATTTGCTTTATTTGTTGAATTCGTCATACTGGTACTTCCTTTCTTTAACATAATATGGGAAATTACCTTGGGGTTTTGAAGAAAAAAGGGCGACGTCATCCTTTATTTTATTTTAATCCACATGTCCATATTTTTCCGTAAATATGCCAACAATTGTGGTGGTACCTCCACCTCATATTTAGGAAAACTGTCTAACCCTTTCGTAATTTCTAGTAGTAATTCACCAACAAATGGTGTCAGTTCCATTTGTGGTATTTGTTCGATATATTGAGGAGATAAAAAATTTTTCTATGTTTTTCATAAAATCATATCCTTTCTGGTGTGGGGGGTTATATAACCACCCCACCCCATATATTTTTATTTATACTCAGTCCCAGCGTTCATGCGCGTCGACTGAGTATTCATAAACGGTTTCAAACCGTTTACACAATGTTTCTATCAATTCAGCCACATGTGGTGTTAGTTCCGTATGTGGCATGCACTCGAAGTTCTCCACGTAGTAGAACTTCTCGCAAATGGTGTCCCATGTACAGAGCCACCCATTTGTAGTTGTGTCGGGATTACCAATCCCGACCTCTCTTTCAACGGGCATGTCGCGAATATTATTCTTGACTTTATATAGAACAAACTCTCCTTTAGAGTTTGTCCATAGAATTTCACCAGGAGTTTCTACTCTGGTGAAATTTTTTGAATGTTCGGATATCCACTCCTCAATAGTGGAAATGAAATCTGTTTCAGTTGCTTTAAACTGTTGATAAATCATTTTTAACATCCTTTCTGGTGTGGGGTGGTATTCAACCACCCCTATGTTAATATAATTTGAGTTGTAATAATAAGAGTAATATTTTGAATATTATCTTATTATTCATATTAATAATATATATGGATTTTTAAAATAATAGGAAAAATAAAGATACGGGGTATTGTACCCGTATCTTTATTAACCAATATCAAATAGTATATTTAATCATCTTCTCCAATCACACTAAATAGATCTCTGATATGATCAGTAACAATACAATCACATTCGTCTGATTTCTTAAATTTAGTCACATTGCCTTGTTTATCAATAGACATTTCAAATATAGGGTCTTTTCTTTTCGGATATTCAAATCCTTTAATATCAACATAGTAATTTTTATCCACCATATCATGTGGTAATATATCTAATATGATCGGTGGACATGAATCTCGGACATGAAATACATAATTACTCATTTGGTATATATCAGGTGAATTTTTCAAGATATTCTTACATTTTTCAGTGAAACAATCAAAATGTTTGAGTTCCTTAAAGTACACATGATAATTGTTGGGTATTATTCTCAATTCATAATATTCATCAGGGCGTAACCCTGTGTATATATTATGAAAATACTCGAGTAAAGTAGTATTAACACCATAATCATATAGATCGTCTGTCTGGTTGTCAATTATAAAATGAATGTGGGGATATTTCTTTCCATACGTATTACGATATTCCAAACTCTTTAAAAGCAGATTTCCTGAAATCTTTTTAACGATGAATACTGAATCTTCAAGAGAGAAGCTACGATCAGTTTCAAAAACTAAAACAGTACCATCCCAAACATCACCTAATGTCCAGTAATATTTACGCATATTCCATTTTTCACGTTCATCCATGGTCATCGTTCGGATTTTTTTAATTGTTATTTCTTTCATCATTTACATCCTTTCAATTAAAAATATATACAGGGGCTATTTAGCCCCTGTTACAAAATGAAATAATAATAGATAAAAACATAGTAGTTATTCATGAAACACCATATACATATCAAGGAAGGTTCGTTCACACACCTTTCATTGTATTGGTATAAATTTATATTATAAACAAGAAGTTTATAATATTACATAAAGTTTGGCTAGATTTAGAATGGACAACCATCATCAGAATAATTGTTTACTTCTAAATCATGATGTTCATCATCCCATGCTGATAATGCAGATTCAAATGAACCTATGTTGTTCATCATTTCCTCATATGACCATGTTTGAGGATTTGATGGTATACCAGATGCGAGTTTACCTGTAAAGATATCTATGATATCCCTAAGCTGATAATTCCCCATTGGTAATGGTTGATCTGGAAATATCAATTCGTATGCATTTATCAATGTTTGAAAATCCATCATAGATAATGTACTTATCAGATTATTCACAGTTTCTTCTTTTGAATGTTCGGATATACAATTCAAGATCTGAGATTTCAAACCTTTCTCATACATCTTTTTTCGCGTCTGTTCTCCAAATTGTTTGTTTCCAGGATAAACACCATCACGATTACCAACAACGTCTGAACGCATCTGTGAATCTAGAAAGTTAACATCAACCCCAAATACTTGAGATAAGTAACTCGCAATTATATTTCCAAAATATATAACATTTTCTTCATCATACATAATCATTATTAACAAACCATTTCCTTGAGGTTCATTGTCATTTGAGAATAAGTTCAAATACACATCATATAGTGTATCTGAATTCGATAGATGGTCGACAAATGCTTTTATATTATCTTCAATACCAGTATAAGTTTTACCAATTGCGGTCAAAATACTCGATGTATACGGTTGTGGGTTTAATGCTGATGAACCATATTTGATATTATAATGCTCTGCAAAACGTGCTGTTGGTTTATCGTTTCTTTCGATATTTCCTTTATCATCAAAATTAAATCCATCATACAATGGATTATCTAAGTCGATGATATAATAATTTGCATTTAACAAAGTTTGTTTATCGGTCATCGGACATAAGACATTTAGAAAACATCTCAATGATGTTAGAATCATTTCACATACCTTCCTTTCAACCCCGATAACTCTGCAGTTGTCATCGGGGTGGTACTTATTTATTCTTCATCGTTTGTCCAGTCGTTGGATTCGTCGATATCTTCATCATCTGTTTCTGCATTATCATACTCTCTTGATCTTCTGACAATTTCATCATACTCAGATTCATCACACAAATTAAGTATTGTGAGTATGAATTTACCCATTGCAAATTCAGGATAATCTGTACAGAAGATATAGAGGTATAATATTGGATTTAAAATTACAGGATCATCTTTGTCTATGTTATTCCTCATCTGTCTGTATATTTCTTTTGGTATATTCCACATGAATTTCTTTGACAATTCTTTTGATAATGGAATATCACTGAAATATTCAGTCTGAAGCTGAAGCATATATGACATTATTTCAGATATCTCATCTTCATTGAGAATATTATCATCAAAATCCGTTGGGGCAGTTTGAGGAACATTCATGATCTTTATGAGAGATTCCAATTTGTTGAATCTTTCATCTAATATTTTGACAATATGATCCGATTGATTCGACGGTTCAACTGGTTGTGTCACAACATTATTTGTGATTGTGTTTGTCTGTTCTGTGATATTATGACATTCTTCATTATCATAAAATCTTATTAATTTACGATAATACATTTTTACATACTTCCTTTCAACATTAAAATTCATCTGCGTTATCTGGATTGAAACGACTCTTGATCAAACTCTTTTCAATCTCAATGGTTTTAGTTGGTTCTGTCATCTCTATTGATTTATCTGTTACATTCGCAAGCAGTTTAAATCGTTCTTCTTGTGTGATTCTTTGACGTAAATCACCGTCATCATATGTTCTTCCACATGCTAGACATTTATATGTCGTAAAAGAATCATCTGTAAAGTCCATGTGTAATTCCCCGCATATACATGTGAACAATTCCATTGATGCTGGAAATAAATATGCGTAATCTATACACACAGGTCTATCTCCATCAAGTCCCCAGTTAGCATATGTCTTTCTTGAAATACTAACATCTCCCAATAAGAATCTATCTTTCCAAGAGTTGAGAATCTTGATTATTTCGGTACGATAATTTGTCATTTCAACATATGATGTGAATGCTGGACAGTATTTAGATACTAAAAATTGACCACCCTTTGATATATCAAATGCGGGAGCAGCACCAGGTCCTAATGCATTACATATTGCATATTCCTGTTTATTGTCTGCAATACCTTCTTTATCCAACGCAATCTTTAATGCATAACCGTCATATTTGACAATGAATCTATTAGTTCCTGTTCCAAGTTCAATAAAATCAATATTATATTCTCGAAGTATTTCAAATGCCTTATTCTTTCTTGATGAAGGTAGCATTCCTTTCTGGTATGGAAGTTCTGCCAACTTAATTTTCATTTCAAGAGGTAATTCATTTAATCTACTTCGATACGTATATGGAATCTTTGCCATTTTATCACCACCATTATCATAAAATCATAATAAGTATATCGGGGAATTACCCCGATATACCATACGTATTTATATTTTATTTAGCAAAGTTTCTCTGTACAGCATCAAACCAGTTTACATTCTGATTCTGTGCTGGATAGCTATAACCATATGCATTGTTGAACATAGGAGCTGTGTTTGTTGCATTCTTCATAGCAGCTGTCCAATCAATCTGTGGTGGAGCTACTGGTGATGGCTGTGAGAAAGGATTATCACCCCAGAGATTCTTTCTGTCAATTGGCTGAACTGTCATACCATCTTTCATTGTACCATATGTTCCCATGAACGGAGCTTCCCATGGTGTATGATATGGGTCCGGAGTACAATATGCCTGTGGTGAAGGATTTACAGTCTGTGGAGTAGCCCATGGATTTGTCTGAGGTGATGGGATGTTTCTTCTTGATTCAATGAATGCATTGAGATCATTTGGATTCATCTGTTTTGTCGGTGGATATGTTGAGAATGGTTGAACATTCTGTTCTGGGATTACTGTTGTTCCCTGCTGTGGAGCCTGTTGCTGATAAGGGTTCTGTGTTGGATATGGAGTTCCACCGAATGGAACTCCACCAGTCATAGGTGTTATTGGATATGGCATATTTCTTCTTGATGCAGGATCACCCTGATTGAACGGATTCCATGCTGGTTGTGTCCCACCATAGAAATATGTGTTCTGAACAGGGGTTCTATATGAATTTAAGAATCCACCATCTTCGAGTGTTGGGTAATCCGGATTATAATACTGACTTGACATAACTTTTTCCTCCTTGAATTTAATTAATATATTGAAGCAATTACCTGTGATATTTCAGATATGCTTTCAAATGCCTGTGGGATCGTTGTGTTTTCCGGGAATATCCATTTTGTAGTTACCAGAATATATCCTTCATTGATACGACGGACAGCACCAACACGATATGGTGATTCTGGTATTGCTTTCATAAATGGAATATATCTTGATGGAATTTCGATTTGTGAAAGTTTCATTTCTGTCTCAAATGGATTACAGCGACCTGATACAGATACTTCAAATCCATTTGTTGGTATAATACCGAAGTTTGCTTTCATAAATGCAAGAACTCCCTCAATTGTCTTCAACTGTTGTCTTCTCCAATTCTTTGGTACTGGGAGAGATACCAGCTGGAATCCATTCATTGAATTGATACCTGTTTCTCTGAGGAAACATCCTGTACCAACCAACATTGGACACAGATACTGTTCAAGCTGAAGAATTCTGTCACGTGGGAACATATTTGATGTATCATACAGACACACCTTGAACCCGATTAACGGTTGTGTCATAATCGTTTCAGGTGGAAATGAGGTCTGAATGATCTGATCATATGAAACCGCTGCGTTCGGAGTAGAGATCTTTGAACATAAATCTCTTACTACATCATTTGTCATTTTTACATACTTCCTTTCGATTAAATATGATATATAAAGTGACAGTACATCTCTGTTCTGTCACATTATAATTATATAAATATGCAGATATATAAAAACAGGACTTACGTATTTGCCTGATAATTCAATTGTTGTAATTGAGAATATAATGGAACTCCCAATGACACATTCTCATTTACATCTGTCATGAGTGCAAAAGACGTTGGAGAAATGAACGGTTGTCGATATGCCAAACATAATGATTGGTCTGAACCATCTTTCTCACGCTGTTTTGCAGCTTTAATCATCAGATATTTTTCATCTCCAACATTATCAATATTTATGATACCCAACCAGTCTGATGCTTCGACTATTTCCCACGCACATGATACATTACTTCTACCGAGTAAAATATCAGAACGAGCACTACCACCATTTCTAGCAGCATCATCTAACGCTTGTGCACCAGAACGGTTCAATTGGTGGGCTGTTATAATCGGAATATCGAATTCAACAGCTATTGCCTTGAGTTCATTCATTATAACATTCAACTCTGTTTTTTCTGATGACGTCGCTGCTATGTCTGTTCGTGATGGTCTTATACGTTTGATGTAATCCAAGAATACGGCAACGACCTGATATTCATCATTATTCATAGAACGAATAATATCTGCAATATCTTTGGTTGATTTTTCTCTATATCCATAATATTGTATCACGGAACGGAAATCATCCTGTGTCAATGCATCATTCAACATTTTTGTTGCATCATCAACAGAATATGATTGTATATCAACATTGGGATACAATATACTCCATAGACGTTTGACTGTCTGTGACATATTGTTTTCCATTGATATGTATATAGAAACAGGTATCTTACCATTTAAATTCTCTTTAATGTGTTTATTAAATCTCAAAACATCTACATGAGATTCCAATAAGATACCTGATTTGTAATTAGCAGGTAACGCTGCATAAACATATAATGCACCATTGACATATCCAGGGGATAATAATGAATTCAATGAACGAATTCCAGTAATGATTATATTTGTAGCATCATTCGAATCTTTTGCATGTGCAACAACATTTTTCATCATTTCTGGTTGAGATGTGTCAAAGTTATGTTGTGCAACCTGAATATTCGCAACATCATATGCATTTACTATTTCAGAGGCGTAATGATAAACTTTCTCAACATTGTTCTTGATATTAGTATCGTTATCATCATCAATCATATCCATAGATGATATGAATGAATTTTTAACTTTCAATATGTTAGCATACTTGAGATAATTTGATAATATTGTTATCAGATGAGCCAGTTCAGATGTTGTATTGATAGCTGGACTATCTCTAACAGTTATCAATGTTTTGATAACCTCTTCGTCTTCACCCTCATCTCTCATAATATCAAGTATGAGATCTGTGTTCCAAATACCTCTGTCTATATATGAAATGACACGTTGAGCTGTCATGTAATAATATCCTTTATTTGAAGGATATGCAGATAATATTCTATTGAACAGCACTAGATTCTGTGCTGATTTAAACTCTGGGGAATTTGATAAAAGAACGGATAATATGGATTTATATATATTCTGCTTTAACTTCATCTAAATACACAACCTTAATTGATATTTTTGTATCGTACAGTTGTTATAAAAATATGAAAAATACACGGGGAAATTCCCCGTGTATAATACATCATATTATTAATCGTTTGATACATAATATCCACTATCACCATGCATTTGCATGATGTTGGCATCAAATATCAATCCACGTGATGTTGTAAGATATTTCACAACATCTATTGCAGCATTTAATACCTCAATATCATATCTTGCAGATGTAGCGAAGTTATCATAATCAACAATTTCATCTGATACAATGTCATATGATTTGTTGTTAGATTCTTTCAACTTATCATATATCTTTTTACCACGTTCGAAATCATTTGTTACACCAGCGTCATTCTTGCCGTATTTTGATTCCCAGATATCATAGAATAATGATTCAAAAGATTCGTTAATTGCGTTAAGTATAATAGCCTTGGTTTCTTTGTCCACTTTGTTTTTGGAATCATCAGAATTCACAAATGAAGATTCTGTACACAGGAATCTACCAAATCTGAATACATTTGGAACTACGCCATTCTGCAACGCTGATGCAATAACATGAATACAGTCATCAATTTTATCTGAAATCATTTTATTTTCAACAGCAGATGGTGATGTGATTGTAATTACACTATCTTGATTATTTAATGATAATGCTTTGATTCGATTCATGTATTCAATTCTCTTTGAAATTGAATCATCCAATTCTGCATTCATTTCACTTGTTATTTTGTCAATATAAACATCTGGTTTATGAACATCATGAACACACAAACAATTATCATTCACAATCTGCATTTTGATAGTATTATCCAATTCTTCCTTGGATACTTCTGACGTTTCAATTGAATGAACTTTTGCTTTTATAACCGCTGCAAAATCTTTAATGAGTGTCTGAAGACCACATCCCTTGATGGTAGATAAATAGATATCACATGGAAGATGTGTGAATTGTCTTTTGTGTACCCAAGGAGCATAACATTTTTCAAATGTTGTTTTATTTAAACTCTTTGCAAGTACAAGAACAACTCTGTCTTTATTGTTCTCATCTTTAATATATTCTTCATATGTTTTGCTGAGATCATACCAATCAACATCTGTGAAGTTGTGATCATACATCACTATTGAAACATTGACTGGTTTGATGAATAATCTTGCTTCTTCAACAGCAGCCATGGTAAGATTGACTCTGTACTGCCCTGGCATATACTGAACTTCATAATTAGTCTGTGAAATCGACTGATCGAGATGTTTATCAACAATAATCTGTCTTAATGAAACAACGTTATCATCCTGGTCGTATTGTGGTTTCAATGCATCAATTATAACACTTGTGAGTTTGTTATCATAATTTGATGCCATACGAATTACTGAATCGAGAGATTTCTTGTTTAATGGCTTAATGATACCATTATCAACACCTTCCGATATAGATTTAGTTGACCCACAGAATGATTCAAATTCAGATAATGCTTCATGGAGCATTCTCTTTTCATCTGGTGTTTTCCATTTCTCGTTCAGTTTATTAAAAATTTTACCCGCAAGAAGCATACAAGATGTTGTACCATCACCAACAGTTTGATTGACTCTAGCACATATGTTCTGTATTGCCATATATACAATCTTTTTATATTGATGATTGAATCCTATTGCACTGAATACATTATATCCATCTTTTGTAGATACATTCTGATTACCTGTATTCATTAACATTGTTGAACCATATGGTCCATATGTTTCTCGCAATATTTCATTGATCGTAGTAAAGGTATCCTGTACGAGAAGTTTGAAATCTTTCTCTGGGATAACGTTCACATTGTTGTCATGTGAATATTGGGTATAGTTGTATTGCTTTTTATACCCCATTATTTCTAATTCTTCATTAGAAATTGGCATTTAAATCACATCCTATTTATTATTTTTAGACACAATATTCTCTTTTTCTGAAAGAGTTGGTATCTTTTTAATTCTGATGATATAATCAGAATCTTCTTTGATATGTTTATATTTCTTTTTGTCTCGATAGTAGCTGTCAATAATATCAATATTACATTCAATCTTTGCAACATCATGATCCAACATGCAACCCAAATGAACCATTGAAGTTATGACTTCCGATAAACCAGTGTTTATTCCTTTAATTATTTTTTCTGGTGTATCGTCATTTATTTCATCAATAGCAGATATTATTTTTTGTGAACCTTTGTTTATCTTGGGTATCAAATCATTGATAACGAGATTCACAGATGCATTAGAAAATTTATTCTTATTATAAACTTCACATAATGCTTCGAGCTTATGTGTCATTCGAATAAGATTATTTATAGTAATACCTGGATTTTCAGTTGACATAGAAATCAGCATGGTAACAGACTCAACCAAATGCTTATTAAGTTCAAGCAGAGTCTTAACAAAAGACTCTGCTTCAGATATGTCACGTTTTCTATTTAACCATCTTCTTATCATATCACACACGTCCTATCGCTAAATTATTTGTATTCCTCAATACTGAATAGAGTTCGCGTTTTGATAATTGTTTTCCATTATCCGTTAATACAAGAACAGAATTCTCATATTTATGATATACAGCTTCTGCTGTCGTTAATATATTACCTGGAAGAACAGATATCTGATGGTGTAAACATCCTTGATTGAATGTTATATCTGAAAACATCACATTCCTTGAGTTATATAAACGAATTTTTGTTGTCAAACCATTTGATGGTTTCGGATTAATAATTGTAGCCATTGACATCTTAACAAACATATGATCAACTGTATTGTCTTCATTTTTATATGAGTTTATATTAAATGATGAACATATAACACGTTGATTTCGTTTAAATCCTGCTTGAATTTGTTTCGCTCTAATATTTTGTACGAGTTCAATGTCATTTGAAATATACTGTTTATCATCAATTTTTCCAACAGCTCTCAATGGAATCTTTTTAACGTCTTTGACTTTATTGAATGATAATTTATTAACAGCTCTCGTCTCAACACCAATTATACTTCGTGCATATGCTTGAATTGGACTGATAACTGATAACGTATCAACAACTGTTGGAACGTGTGTGAAATTCTCAACACGCACATCAAACGGGTCAACAATATTTATTATCTTTCCAGAATAACCCAATAAACGGATTGCATGGACAAACGAAAACTCAATTAGATGCATATCATTTATAATGATTACAGGATATTTTTTCATCATATTAAATTTAGCAGGAGATATAGTGTTATACATAGCAGGTTCGCGTTGTAAGAATCTTGGTAGATCAGAGTCCTCACCATCAAGATGTTCTTGAAACATTGTACACATCGCTTCACCATAGAAAATATGATTTGGTATACGACGTTTCTGCATTTCGACATAATCTTGACATCCTTCAATCACCAATATTTGTGGAAAACTATAGTATGCTGTTACTGTGTCCATAACATGTTTGAGCATTGTTGTACCGACACATCCACCAATTGTCAACATTTCTGCCGGACTTTTCATAAAAGAGTCTATGATATCTAATGCTTCATTAATCTGAACAATCATTTTATCACATCCTAACAATAACTGAAATAATGCACGGGAAATTCCCGTGCACTTTCAGATTTTATTTTACTTACTTGGCGAAGAGTCTATCTATGTTGATATCTCCAGACTTGTTACTTGTGTTCTCGAAGATATCTACTTCCCAGCGAATTGAATCTGATGTTGTTCCGTAAACGTTGGTGATTACCATGTTTCCGTCGATTTTGTTTGTTGTTGGGTCAGACAACATATCATAGATAATTCTTTCAGGGCGGAGATATACTATGCACTTATCTGCCTCATTTACATGAGTCAACTTCTGGAATCTGATAACCTCATCAAGGTTGTCGCCATACAGACCGATATCTGCAAGATGTCGCATTTCTTCAGCATATTCTGGATTATTTCTGAGATTTTTAATATTGTCGGGATACATGAATGGTGTGATTGTATCAATTACATTCTTCTTGAATACAATACCACAACCATTGTCCTTGAGTACATTGTTTACCCAATTATTTTCGCTATCCTGCTTAATGCAGTCTTTGTCGTTCATAACGACTCTCATACGAACATATGAGTCATACTTTGAAATACCTGTCCATCTTGTGAAGTCATAATCAACTTCGAATCCAAGAAGATTCTGAAGGTGATTAATTACTTCGCTGTTGTTGAGTCGGTATGTTTCTCTTGGGATTGGTTTAACCCCTGCCTTATTAATTCTTGCCATTTTAAATTTCCTCCTTGAATTTTTGAATTAATATGTCACTATACAAATGTATGTGCTGACAACTTTAATTATTGCCTGTTGTTCATTTGTAAGATCATTGAACATTTTGTCATACAGTCCCATTGACAAACGATTGATGATTCCGTCTGGAATATCACCCATATCTTTAAGATCAAGACATGCTTTAACATCGTCTTCGTTCTCAAATCTATCTTCGATATATGGGATGGATATTCTGTCAAATATGTCAATTTTGTTCTTGAGGTTTGTGATTGTTATTGTAACAACACCCTCATATGATGGATTTATGTCCATTGAATCTGTTATGTCAACATGCTTTGGAGTAGCATGTGACATACAGAACTGTTTGAAATTACCTGTTCTACCTACCATAATAATTTCCCCCTTGTTGTGGATATGTTACTGGCTGTCTCTGCGGAATCATACCATATGTTGGATTATAACCATATGGATTATTTGAATATGGTGACATATTGTACACACCATACGGATTATGTGGATACAAACATGGTGCATTCATATAACCTGGTTTATACACCTCACTCATATATGGTGTAGGATAATTATAACCCGGGTTCATATATCCTGATGATGGATAACGGTATCCGTTTGGATATGATGGTATTCCATATGGGTTCTGATATCCATATGAATTCTGGTACGGATACTGTGGATACATTGGATTGATGTTTCTACGGGAATATGGATCATATCCCGGTTGTTGTGTTTGTGGATAACTATGTGTTTGAACAAATGCACGTGTTGTGTCTACCAATCCAGACATGCCGTCAAACAACACAGAAATCTCCTCTGGTCTCAACTGACTCATTTTTACATACTTCCTTTCGATTAAATATGATATATAAAGTGGCAGTACATCTCTGTTCTGTCACATTATAATTATATAAATATATAAATTTATTTATTTACACTTGATCCATTTTCATTATTATTCTTATTTGAAATATTGAATAACATATCAATCACCGGATCAGACTTATTCTGTTTACCATCAACAGAAGGAATTTCTGTAGGCATCTGCATTTTAATACCATCAATATTTACTTCTTTCATTGGTGGATTCAATGATGTAAAACCTGATGGATTACATGGTTGGTTGGTTACTGTATTTGATGTTGTTGGTATTTCTGATGGATTTGGAGTTGGGTTTGGAATTGGTTCATTACCCATTATAGATCCATATGGTGACTGATTCTGAAAAGGTGGATTCTGGAATCCATTCATTCTTGGGTCTCTTGGATCCTGTTGTGGATTCATCATTGGCTGCTGATATGGGTTCATCATCTGTGGTGGTATTGGCATCATTCCATATTGTGGATTCATATACATTGAATCCTGTATCATACTACCAGACTTACACATATCATTATTAATAGCTGCAAAAGCAGCACTCTGACTCATTGGAGCTGACATTCCATATGGATTCTGGTAATATGGATTCTGATTCATCTGTGACTGATTATATGCGGACTGCTGTGGCTGCTGATATGGATTTTGATATCCATATGGATTTTGATTCATCTGATTGTTCATCTGCTGATTCTGAAGTGCTGCATATGCATCAGCATTCGGAATATAATGTGCTCCTGTATTTGCATATGGTGATTCTGCTGCAAGAGGAGAAACCTGTTGTGGAGCCTGCTGCTGATAAGGGTTATGTGTTGGATATGGATTCTGACTCATTTGCTGTGGAGCTAGCATTCCATATGGTGACTGATTCTGGAATCCATTATTCTGCTGATATGGTGACTGATTCCAAGGAGATAATACTGGATTATATCTGTCGAGACCCTGTTGATAATAGTTTGGATTGGATGAGTGCATATCTACACCATATCCACCATTCATCTGATAATTCATATTAGCACTTCCATTCTGCATATTCTTTGTATTTGCTGCTTCCAGACGTTTCAATCCAGCATATGGATCATATGGATTATTGTTGAAATAATCCATCATTGCAAACGTCTGACCATTTCCCAATAAAGCCTGGTTCCATGGATTTGACATATCTACATTGTTTGCATTAATATCCATTTTCATAGTAGCAAATGGATCAACTGGATACATTGATTCACCTATCTGATCTGCTCCAATTACTGGAATATTCTGTGGGAAGTTTTCATCCTTTATAAATTTACGACGTGGTGTATAATTGGAATCCTGACCTGCTGGCATTATATGAAGCTGTCCATCTGTTCCAATATATGATGGACCAACGAGTTGATTATATGGGTTATCAATATTTGCAGGTGACATACTTGAATTATTCAAATAATTCACCATATTCGGACCAAAATCACTGAAATAATTTGAACGGTTGACCATACCTGTGATTTCTTCCTGTGTAAATCCATATGGATTTGCAATAGGATCTTCTGCACGTATCGATCTTGGATCATAGTTTGTAAATGGTCTTGCTGGTTCAAATGGGTTATATGCTCTTAATGGAGCATGATACTGTAATTCATACAAACAACCTGCATTTACATCATTTGCATATGGATTAACACCACCACAAGGAAGTGGTTTATAATCAAATGTCATATTTTTATGCGTTAATGGAGTCCATATATCTCCAACAGTATATGGTGTCACCAATCCAGGTGTTGGGTCAAATGACATGTCAACTGATGGGTGAACATAGTTACATGTACTTGGAACTTCTGACAATTTCTTATCAGGCCAGATAGTATCCGGTTGATTTGGATCATATCCGAATCCATATGGAAATGGTGATCCATATGGATTTAATGTCGGTGTGTCAGGTGCTGGATGCTGGAATAAATCATATTTAAATTCATATTTTTTCTCTTCACTCATGATAAATATACCTCTTTCTATAATATATTAATTACGCTGCATATGGATATCCGTACCCATATGCATAACCATATCCATTTGGATATGTTTTGTTTGGTTCTCCTGGTAACATACCATATGTTGGATTATAATAGTCATGATTCTTAGCTAGACTAATCGTAACTATCGGTTTCTGCCCTGGTGGATATGCATCATATCCATGGTACTGTTCATACGGATTCATCATTGGTAGTGGTTGACCTGGTATCATTCCATATGTTGGATTGTAACCCTGTGGTCTATCCAGATATGGGGATGTCATTTGCTGTTGGAACTGTTGTTTTTTCTGTTCCATTTGTTCGCGGAAATTATCGAACAAAGGGTCTGGTTCTGATGACATATTGCAGTATCCCAATGATTTTCCATATAATGCATTGAATATTTCTGGATCATATTGACACTGTTGCTGTGGTTGTGGTTTTGGTTGTTGTGGTTGAATTGATGGTTGTTCATATGGTTGTTGTTGAACAGGTTGTGGAATCGGCGGTTGTTGTGGTAATGGTTGTTGCATTGGTTGACATGACTGATGTGTCATATTGTTCACCTGCTGTTGTATCATCTGATGATTCGGATTTTGCATAGGTGGCATATCAGATATTTGTTGCTGTGGATATGCATAAGGACTCATGTTCTGGAAGAACTGTGACTGATTATATCCATTATTATAACCACCAAAAGTTCTATCATATGGATTTGTATTCATAACAACACCCATACCATATCCCTGAGCATTCATTCTGTCCATCTGTGGGTTTCTATCAAATTCGTACATATTGCGTGACGCATTATATTCCATTTTGATAGGCTTATTTTCTGATCTTCTTCTTTCTTCAGCTTCTCTCGCTTCTCTAGCATCAGCTTCTTTTTTAGCTGATAAAAACTTCAGAACTGTTGTAACGATAGTTACAGCAGCACCAACGATCATTGCCAACACACTTGGGTTGCTGATGTCATATGTGCGTGGAGCTGGAGCATATGTCCATGTAGTATCCATAAAATTTTTTGAGGTATAATTGAAGGGTATGTCTTAGTGGCATAAGACATATAATACATAGTGCCACCTATGTATTCAGCGAATTTCAATTATACCTCTTTCCTCCTTTTTAAAAATATTTTGTATACATGGGACACTTGAATGCTTCGCGACTGCATTCAAATGTTATCTCCCATGTATTTCATTTAAATAATATAAATATACAATTATAATATTCCAGGGGATTTACCCCTGGAAATATATAATGTTTATGATAAATATTCAATGGTTTTTTGTGTTAAACTTTCAATGCGTTTTGTCGTTTCTTCAGATGGATTTTGACAAAATGCTTTAACCCATATCATTGGTTCTCCAAATAACATATTTGATGTATTATTGGAAATCTTGATACTAAGTGTATCATATGAAGAATATATCGTCGAATTAACAATTTCTTCAATATCATTATGAAGTTTACCATTCATAATAATTTGTGATATGTTATGTCGTTTCACGTCATGTATACATATCAATGGTTGATCTGGATGTTTTGAATCAACAGTGTTCCTAATTTCATTGACAATGTCATTTCTACCATTCCAAACAGTTTCAAATTTATCAAGTTTCATATAATTGATAAACAGAGACTGGTTGTATTCTTTTTGAGAATCTTCATTTAATAGATATAACATTATATCTATTATTGCTTTAATAGAAGATAGTTGTTTTGGTATATCTTTCTTCAAGATTGGTGGAGTTGCCATATTGATATATCCAATAGCTTCGGATACTGAGATTGATATAATAGAACGGTTATATCTCATAAATGATGGATCGTTGAGATATGTCGTTTGCCACAGATTTCTGTACAATAGCTGAATTGGTTTAAATGTTTCATTGTCGTCTAAATATATCAACAAATGATGGTTATTTAACATCACATCATTCAAACTCTGTTTCTCCATTGATTCATTTATGAAATCAACAGTATTATCAGTCAAATCTGTTGACATTGTAATATTTTTAATTTTCATTTACATACTTCCTTTCAACATGTTTATTTTTTGTATTTTTATTTGATCTTTCGGATAACCATAATCCTTTTGAATCACATTCTCATATATAGATATATTCTTGAACAATTCTCTATATTCTGTATATATCTTGATATCAGATGTTTTAACATCAGCATCTTTATAAATGCCAACAGAAACCGATTTACCAAATATACCTTTTTCAATAAGATATTCTATTCCAGAATAATATGATTTACCCTGTACAGATATAAAGATACAATTCTTTATATTAGAATGATAATATAAACCGATTGCATCAAATACTCCTTCAGAAATAGATACATTGATTTCTTTCTCTGGATTGAAACCAGAACGAATTACATATAATCCAATATTTGTATTTCCAAATATATTACATTTCTTCCATCTTTCAGAAGTATCATCATGATATCTTCCAGATAGATTCCCATTTGTTAATTTGAACCAATATCTATTTTTAAATCCGTTGATATTGATTTTCTTATCAGATATTTGGTTGATGTAATTTATTGGATTATGAATGTATTGAAACATCTGCAACTCATTAAATGTTGGAATAACTCCAATTCTGTCTTGAATGTATTGTTGTATACCAGAGATATCATCATTTTGAGATAATAATTCAATATTTGTATTTACATTATCTGATATCTCATTTTGTAATTTTTTCTTTGATTTGAATTTAGGTATATCAACATCATTAAGTCCTAATGAATCAAGAAAAGTTTTGTCTATTAAACCTTTATGATTGCATTTGAAACAATTGACTCCTACAGGAGATTCATCATTCAAAGAAATTTTCAAATACATGTGTTTATTTGAATCTCCACAATATGGACAATACTTTGTTCTGTACCAACCGTCTGAAGAAACTCGTTTGAATAAACCTGTATTCAGTAATTTCATTTTGAATTCATAATTATCAGACATCTTTTCACTTCCTTTTCCTTATATAATATTTTAATATACTCTATTATCTTTCTTTCCGTCTTTTTAATAAAATAAGTATCTAATATTAAAATTCTAGAAAATTTAAGATATCTGATTCAGTAAATTGGTTCTGTTGGTTTTTACTAAACTTTCACAATATTCATACAACATCTGGACACTATCCCCCATTTCAGCATACAAAATATTCTCTTCTGTATCATCAATAATTCCAGTTTCAAACACAATATACAATACATCAGTATTCAATTCTTTAGAAAAAACACGAAATATTTTTAACATATTAAAATTACGCATTTCTTTCATAGGAAATGAATTCTTGTTGAATATACAGTATTTAGTACCAAATACAACTTTGAATGTTTGTTTTGATATATTTGTATCTTTGATGTCTTTTATTTCATTTATTGGAATATATTTCTTTCCTATTTTACAATATAATGGAATAACATATTCATCTTCGGATATCATGTCTATTAATTTAAAAATGATATCTTGGTTTTCTTCAAAATTCATCATATTTAACACGCCCCTTGAAACGATTTGTTATTGAAAATGTATTACATACACATCTATTTTATCAAAAGGAGTGACCTAATTATGGGAAAGATTTATGATTTGATTCAAACACAAAAGGAAATTGTTAAACACAAACGTGCTCACAAGATTAATTATTATCTTGATATTGCAGAAGTTGTATTAACTCGTGGAACATGTTTACGCCGAAACTATGGTGCTGTGATTGTCAAAGATGACAGAATAGTATCTACAGGGTACAATGGTGCTCCAAGAGGTAGAGCGAACTGTTGTGATCTCGGATATTGTTATCGTAAAGAGCATGATATAAAACCAGGAACCCATTATGAAAAATGTCGTTCAAGTCATGCTGAAGCAAATGCTATCATTCAAGCATCTGCAGAAGAATTGAAAGGTTCATCATTGTTTTTAGTAGGGCATGATGTTGAAACCGGAAAACGTATTGATGCTTGTTGTTGTATGATGTGTAAACGTGCAATCATCAATGCACAAATTGATACTGTATATGCTCGACAGTCTGATGGTACTTACAAAATTATCAATGTATTTGAATGGATAGATGAAGATGATTCTATATAATAATTTGGGTGGGGCTAAATGCCCCACTCATTTATATTATATTATATTATATTACATCCCATGAATTTGTTTCTGAATTATATGCTTTGAGTTGATTTCCTGATGATGAATTATCCAATATCAGAGTTTTATTATTAACAATATCATCATTTTCATTTGTAACATTGCCAATTTTACCAAGATTACTACCTCGGATAATGTCCATTTTCACAGCATCAAATGTTAATCCATTTGATATGTTAGACAATCGGAATGTATTCACACGTGGAAATACAAGTTGCCACATTCCAATTGGTTGTTGTTTATCAGACAACTCGTCAAATGATTCTCCAATAGATACAATTTTTGTGAAATTTGGTTGTTGATATATCGGATCTTCCTCTTTCAATTCATATGATGATTGAATTGGATTATTGGTATAAATATTGTATAACATCTTACCATCTTTATCTATTAATGACAGTCTGCTATTTGCTCTGAAATCAACGTCTTTCCAAGTCAACGGTGTTCTATCAATTGTGATATCACGAGTATCAGCATCAATAGTATATACTTCTCGTGTATTATATGTTTGATTGTATATCCATAACATAGTACCAACATCTTTAACATTCCAAACAACAGTAGATGATTGATTTGAATGTACAAAATTATCACAATTCAATTCATTAATTGGAAGAGTTGTGATTGTATCTGTTGATAGAAGATTGTTGAATGATCTGTATATAACTCCATATGTGAATTTGTTATTTGTTGTATCATTAGGATCATCCCATTTCCAGAATAAATATGAATCAAACATCAATACATTATTGCTCTCGAGGAATGATAATATGGATGAATCAGTATGATGTGTTGAAATACCTTTACGAATACCTGAACAATACAACTTCGTCATATCCACACGTTTACGTGTTTCTTTATTCATTGAATCAATTGCAGGAACAACTGGAGTTGCATTTTCATCAATTATATTAACGAAATTTGGAGTTGCGAATGTTTCGATTGTTGTGAATGGTTGATTGTTTTCTTGATATGATATAGGTAGCGTTTTTAATGATGGTATGATTGAATTGATATATGATTCTGTCACAGACAAACCACCATTTGATTTTACCGAAGTAGATGATTCTGATTCGGATATCATCACTTGTTTCTTCCATTCACCCTGTATAATCGTATCAGTTGTATTATTCTCTATTATATATGAATATATCCAAATACCATTTGATGTCTTAACCAACGCAAATAAATCATCAAATACACTTCCTTTTCTTGTAACTAAAGATTCATAATCTTCTATTACCAAATTGAATCGTAATCCAGTACCAATCGAATCACCCAATGGTGATGTACCGTATGGATCGGTAGAACCAGAACCATCAGAATTCATATTGAAATTTGACAGATTAATATTATAATCATGAGATGGAGAGATAACAACTTTTGTCACAGCACCACCTGTTTGATTAGATTCATCTATATCTGTCGCAGATTCCACGGTGTAATTGAATGCAAATCCACCAACAATCACAGTTCCAATATCACCAGGTTTATACAATGACCCAGGTGAATATATTAAACCAACAGACACTTTATGTGCATTAACAGATGGATTTAAATTTATATATCGACGGAAATCATTGTGATTAACAAGATCAACGCTATTGAGATCTACAATAGAAGAAAAAATGAAATCATTTGAATTTTCATATTTATCAGATATCTTATTACCATCAGAATCTAATGCATTTGGTCGAACCCATTTCGATGATAATATATTATATAAACGATTTCTATCAGATTCAGAATACGATGCATCTGTATGTACATAATCTTTATCAACAACAGTCGTTGGGGATAGTCCGGTGATGTTTGTTAATTGTAGAATTGATGTAGGAATATCACATATACGTGCAAGAGTACGTGGTGGTTTCGGATTATCTGTTGTCGCATTATTTTCATATATAACTGGATCATTTGATAGATAATATATTCTACCACGTTCATCATTTGAGAATTCTTCTTCATCAGAAGTTTTTGGTTTACCTGGGTCCAATAATAATGCAGCTACCTGACGAGAATCAGGAATTGTTGATGTATAAGATGGTGTATTATGTATAGCATATATCATACTATATTGAGGAACTCCAGATTCATGATTCTTTATCCATTCAGGAATACCATCCCAATCACATAAATCATATGGATAACGAGTTGTATTATCAGATGACGGATTTGAAGAGTTCAATTGTATTCCAGCATATCCAACATCAGTTGAATTTCCCAAGAATGGTATTGATTCATCTAATATTAATTTAAACATTGGAATCAAAGGTTTGTTAGGATTTACTGACAAACAGTTTGTATCAAATTCAGATAATTGTATTGTCGCAGTATCACCGGAACGAACCCATTTATCAAGATTCAACAATGTTAATTTATTATTGTATTCAGACACAATATCAACAACATGAGTTGTGTCGTCTGTATTATTTACAAATGATATTGAATGTGTATCAATCAACACATTTTCATCAGAAACAGTGTTTGTGAATGATCCGTTTAACACATTACATTTTATACTCCAATTTGATGTTGATGTATCATCTGGAGTAGCATCAACATTACCATCAATATTACAATATATTTCCGCATGATATTTATTTGAATTTCCTGGATTTGAAATATGTAACAATTGAGATTTTTTAACCGATAGATTATTCTCAAATGATACAGTTGGACCAACATTTGTGTTATCACATGTAAACCAGTATAATGGTAAACCAATTGAAGAATCATCTGTTGCAGCATCTAATGTATATACACCAGAAGCTTCTTTAGTAATTCCAAACGGTTGTAATGATTCATCCAACGGATAATAATATACACAATTTGTTATGTCTGTTTTGAATGTCGCAGATAATTCAATAGAAAATAGATTATCATTTCCAACAATCATTATCACAGGTGGTGTATTTGTTTTCAACCATTTGGTTGCATAAACATTGCTACTATCAAAAGAATTACCAAATGGAATGATAACTTCTTCACAACCAGACAATTTCAATTTGTAATTCTTATATTGAATATCACCATTCATTTGATATGCTATCTTAGAAGCATTTATACATGCATACATCAATCCATTTACAGATGTATTATAAGTAAATGCAGATGGTTCTATACTCAATACGTCATTGATTCTATCATCAACATATTTTATCATATTAGCACCAGTAACACCACCAGATTTCTGGGTTTCAACAATAATATTTGAACCAGTATTATCAATAACACCTTCAAACAAATCCCCAGTAACTTTATCCTGAATATGTTTTCTTTTATCGGTTTTCATCAACCAATGCTTTCTTTCTTGATCCATGATCAATGCGAGATTGTTATATCCTAACAATTCATATATTTTATTTATCATATAAAATAAACCTTCTTTCTTATTATAATAAAGGATTATCGATTCGTTTTTACACCTATAAATATCTTAACCAAATAACCAATTTTTACCAAATATTTTTATAAGAAAGAAGAGATTATTTATGTATAATTGTACAGAATTCCAGGAGATCAAATTCCCTGATGCAAACATTTTGAGATTCAGATATCTTGTTAATTATGGTGGTAATGTTGTTGATTTAATGAATGATTCACAACCAGTTCCATGTTACAAATCATCAGATAACAGAATCTTCGTAATTCTTCAAAATAGAAATAAAACATTCCGTCCATATCCAGTTGATGAAATAGTGGCATATACATTTAACATTGACATTCCAGATAATTTAAAGAATTCAATGATTAATTGTATCCATATTAATGGTAAAGAATCATGTAATGTAACATCAAATCTAAAATGGGTGAAAGATACTGAAGTTTGGAGAACCATAGAAGAACCATCAATTCCAAACAATAGATACATGGTATCCAATTGGGGTAGAATCATTGATACAAAAACAAATACTCAACCTGATATCAAAACAAATAAATTGGGTATCAGATCTGTTGAGTTATTAACATCAGACAATACACCTTTATATTTTACAATACATACATTAGTAGCAAAAGCATTTATCAACAAACCAGACAATTCATATACAGATGTGAATATAATAGATAGAAACCCATCTCATCTACATTATACCAATTTAGAGTGGGTGAAACATTCAACCAATAAAAAATTACCTTTCATCAAATATTCAGATAAACTTCTCAAAAAGGTTTGTGATACATTTGATGAGACTGATCTGGGAGTAAACGAAGCATCATTATTCCTTAATGAAGTTGGTGTACATATGGATGGTAGGTTCCTCAGATATCTATATAATATCAGACCTAAACAGAATAAATTCACAAACGTTTATTCTGAACCAGATAGCAATTATGTAGAAGAAATCTGTAAACTCTTAGTAGAAACAAAACTTTCACCATGTGAAGTATGTAGATTATACAAAGAAAGACATAATATAAATCTAGATGTGAATCTCGTAGATATCATTCTGAAGAAAAAACTTTGGGCAAATATCAGTGATAAATACTTTTCAGAAAAAGAAATATAAAAAATAAATATGATGAATATACTGGGGATAATTCCCCAGTATATTTTACTCTAACCTATTGATTTTACCTCGCGAAAAAATTATATATAATGTCTATATATTTCTTTATTCTTTTATATTTATATTTTCTATATGTCTATATTCGTTATATAATACCTTTCTATATTCCTTATATATTCTTTCTCCCTCTTCATTAAGAATTATATATATATGAATTCCAAAAATTCTAGGAAATCACTATTTACACAATCTAACCCCCTTAAATTCTAGACAGTTAGATCATTTTACTTCGTTTCCAAATTCGAAACAAAGTGTTTTGTTCTGAAAGCCTATAATTCTAGGGAGTTAGAAGAATTTTATAAAATTTCCAGGAATTCTTTGCGTGGATACATATATTATTATTAAAAACAAAATAAAGCATAATTCCTTGATAAACAGAGTTTATCAATCTATATTGATATAATGTGATTCTGTTTATAATAATCATTTGGGGGTATTTTTAATTTTTACACCTTATTTTTAGAGGTTAAATTAACTCAATCCATGCAGATTTCTCTGCATCAAACGTATATTTTTTCTTTTTATAGATCAAAATTGATACTTCAGAAATGTCATTATTGTCTTCATCATATAATCTAAAATTAGATAAATCAACCAATAAAGGATTTTCATCTATCTTAAAGAAATATATCTTTGAAGAAGTAAATGGATTTTTATCAATATAAACATTTGGATTATGTATCTCGGATGATATTATGTCAAATCCACCAGAAGGTTGTTTACCAACTGAAATATTTCCTTTAGAAGTTTTTTGTACAACCAAATCATATTTCTGTCTCAATAATGATATATCATTCTTCTTATACACATAATCCATGAACTTGATGTGATTCTGAAGAACATAATCAATTAACATTTTACTTGTATAAACAAAATCAGTTGATTCATATTGTAAAGGTAATGCATTATTTCCAAATTCTTCTCTGATGAAAGAGATCAATTCATTGCGTGATAAAGAAGAAATCTTTGTATATAATTCATCATATTCAATTAGATGATTGTATTCATTATATGAATAAACGTTTTCTTTCAATGTATATAAACCACTATCTTCAATTAACATATCGGGACATATATCCAAATATGTTTGTTCATGTTTTTTCGATATTTCAATAGAATCTTTCATAATATTATTGTATTCATATATGTTATTCTTCTTGGGATTGAATACAGATAATGATGGTTGTGTAGAATTGTATGTTAAACGTAATTGATTTGATGTATTATTAAAATTCTGAAGATTTAATCTATGATATCTAGGTAGAGTATATGTATCTTCAGAAGAATACATACTATATCGATTCAATGTCAGATAACGTGTATTTGTTGTATTAAGAAAATATAATGAATTCTGATAATCCTTATAAGTATGAATGATATCATCTGATAAATCATCAAAAGATAATTTATTTGATTCTATCTTTGTATCATATGATGTTGCTTTAACATATGAATCATAATTGATTACATTATTATGATTAAATAAATTAAATAACATTGTCGAAACTGTATTACGTTTATTCTGTGTATTTCTATCATCATATTCATTTGGGAAAACTTCGATACCAGTTATTTGAGTATTTTTAATCATTGTATTATTTTCAATATCATATGTATATATCCAAACATGGTTATACTCATCAAATTTAAATAGATGAGTTGATTCAATATATTTACCATTCCACGTGGGAGTTAATTCATTCCACACTTTATCTGGAATTTCTAATTGTACAATGAATCCTGAACCAACACCTATAGTTGAACTTGTGTAATATGTTGAAATATTATTTGATAAATTAGAAATGTTCACATATCCTAAATCATTATTTTCAGTAAGAATGAAAGATACTTTTGTTGGAACACCATCAACAACTTCATTTATTATACCAGAGAAATATCTTCCACCGATATTAAATTTAAATGTATCATTCTTCTTATACCCACTACCTGTATTTGTAGCAGTAAGTTTACATGTACTATCTGGAACAAGATGAATTTTACTATTTAATTTAATATATTCTTTAAAGTTATCTCCATACATAGATAACACATCATCAGTATCAAAATCACTACTAAATATCTGATTATCTTTATATCTGATTAAAGCATTATCTTCATTATTTATCAATCTTTTTAAATCATCATTTGTATAATTTGCATATGTTCGATTGTAATGTAAATTTGATAATGTGTTCCAATCACTCACAACAGAAGGAGAATAATTTGGAATATTTGTTAACTGTAAATATGATGTGGGAATATCGCATATGCGTGCAAGAGTACGTTTTTCTTTCTTGAATAGAGTTTTGTCATTATTCTCATATTCAGCAGGATCATTAGATATAACATAAATTCTACCATATTCTATTCTGGGATCTAATTCTATTGATCCTAATGAAAATACATTATTTCCATGATATATAAATCTAGGATATTTGTATTGCCCTGGAATCGTTCTATTGCCAAATAAATTATCATTTATATACACAATATCGGATACAACATTCTTTTCAGATAGAACTTCTCCATTTGTATAATACAAATTTCCTAATATATAATCATATATAATATTAGAAGGAGTTTCATTATCATAGTTCAATTCATTCTTTGGTATAGAAGAATCGATTATCAACGCAGATGTTTGTTTCTCCATTGGATGTTGATTGATTTTGTTTATATCATCTCGGATTGAATATATTTCAATATGCGAACGATGGATAGTTCTATCCAATTGAGTTGATAGATATGATGGGAGTCCATCAAATTCTCCCAATGAATGAGTAGTGCCATTATATTCAGCAACACCATTATCTGAAACATCAGATGTTGTATTTAAATGAATTCCCGATACAGCATTTATCAATTTGGATTCTGTATTGTATAAATAATCTGTGGAGAATGTTATAACAGCACAAGATTTCATTACAGAATCATCAATACAATTATTTTTGAATACATCCAAATCCACATATGCATATCCTGGATTTACATATGACATTCCATCATAATCGTATTCATTCTCCAATGGTTTTCTAATCATCCATGTCACATCTTTTGATAATGTACATTTGATATATTCTCCACTGATATTAACTGTTACTGATAGAACAGGATCAGATGTAATATTCTCTACACATATATATTCAAAACTTTTAATCGGAATCATATAATTATTGGGAGAATTTAAAGATGTTGAGAATGAAAAATTATCATGTGGGTGTATCTTAAGAATCCATTTATGATTTTCTGGTGGAACTAAATTTGGAGTATTCTCATTATATACATATGGATATATTCTTGAAACATCATGTCCATCGGTACCGATAGTCAATAATGGATTTTGATGTTTCCCGATGTTATTATCAAAAATACATTCAGGAAGGTATTTTAATTTATCACATGTAATCCATATGTATGGTAGACCTGAATTATCATCACATATGTCTATAGTAATAACCCCATCATTCAGTACAATATTATCCATATTGAATTTATTACTCTGAATATAATAATTCACATTATCCTCGTTTAAAGACAATTCAATCTCATTCGTTTTAACAGTTTCTTCAGAATCAGTATATTTTTCAATAATAACAGGATTATCATTGGTAACATAATATGATTCCTTTTTAACATTTGGATCACTGCTCGATTCCGCACGTAGAATAATTTCATTTGAAACATTCTTAAACACTAATTGATATTCTCTTGAATCAATTAATACATCTTTCTTTAATTCACACACCAACATATTTTGTTGATTATATGTATTTATCTGATTACTATATCTTATATCAAAATAAAAAGATATGTGTTTATTAAACTTGATATCAACCAATGGTGGTTTGTCAAGTTTCATTTTCCTCGATTCTATTAGTATTTCAGAACCAAAGTTTTCCACAGTACCATTATAATGTAATCCGTTTATATCTTGATATGAATAATTCTTTTTTGTATAAGAATCAAAATGATTTTTCATAAGTTGTGTTGTTTTTCTTAAGCTGTCAGGGGATATAAATTGTTCGTATCTCTTGCTAATTTCACTCATTAAAACCAATCCTTTCTATATAGAAAATGGAATATACCAATGGTTACGGTCTCGTTTTCATAACTTATTCCAACAACTAGAATTATCATTTTATATATTTATATTATTAAAATGATAAGGAGGTGGAGAATACTATATAGGAAATATAAATATATACATTATAAATATTACATTTAAAATGTATTAGGAAGTGATAAAATGAATATATACGTTAAAGGTCCCTCGGATGATGTTAATAATAAAATTAACATCAAAGATGTAATCTACATGGCTTCTCAACTTGATGCATTTATTCAGGTTTACGAGAAGAATGTTAGATTGAAAAAAGAAGAAGATGTTATCGTATTACGGCGATTAAAGGAAATCAATCAGATGTTAAAACAACACAGATATCAAGAATTGTTTGGTGTCGATACACAACTGATAGATTTTGACATTGAGAAAACATCTTTTTCTGATGAGGAGCTTTTAGCATGGGACGATTTCTTTACTAAAAACCCATACTAAAGAGCCCCAATCATACCAGGATAATCCTGGTATTTTTTATTTTTGTATGCTGGTTTAATAGATTGGAATTTTTCGACATTATCATACTATTAAAATTCATTATTTTTTATTTTTCTATATTTATATAATTTAAATGATATGAGAGAGAAACTCCATATCATAATATATTAAAATTATATTTGAAAGGAAGTATTAATTATGATTGAAAGAGTAAGAATGTATGAGGTCATGGAAGCGTGGCTTTGGAGAGAACTTGAATGTGCCATTGATAGAGATGGTGTTTGGCTCAACACACATTCAAAAAATGGTTTTTCATGGACAATCTCAACCTCTAAATCGCCACGGACATATATAATAGGATGTCATTATGTTCGTGACGAAAAAGGAAATATCATAGAATACAGAATCTATGAAGGTTATGATGGTCATGTCATGATAAGTGTTAAGGATTATAAAGCTGAATATGTGAATGGCGGAAATGTATCATGTATTGATTTTCCTGATGAAATGATGGATGAGTTGTTTGACACTTTGAACAAAGAACTTATTCCGGGTAAACGTTACAAGGATTTCAATGACATTGAAGATTGCACAATAATCAAAATCTTCGATAAGCCAATTGTATTTACAGAAAAACGAATAGATCGTTCTACTTTGCCATATGGATGTTGTTCATATGAAATTCGTCATTCGGATAACGACTGTGATAAACCGGCTGCTTTAGAGAATGATGTATATAACAATTTCTATGGCACCGCTATAACAATTGGTCAGATTGATTATCTGGCAAATAATCCGAAAGGATTTATTGACATAATAGATGATGTCGAATTCGTAGACACTGATGTTTACGAGGGAAAAACCAACATGGAATTGCGTGATATTATCGACGGTGTTAATTGGAATGATATTCCAAAGAAATATTTATATTAATAATTAAAGAAGATTCTCAAATACACAAAATTGTATTCGATTATCGTATGTACACAACATCAACATCAAACAAAAACGTCAACCCTAAATTGGTGTTGTCTGGTATGACATATGAAAATCAAACAGAAAATCGTATTAGTATGATATACACATATAGAGAAGAAGATGCTTTTGAAAACATCGACACATGGAGAGATGTTTTAATAAATGCGATCATTCGAGATTGTTATAGCGAATCTCTTGGAAGTATCATTGAAACACACAAAATGTGTCACGCTATATTATTAGGAAATCAAATGTCTGTTGGTGAAAAATGTAGAATGGATGAAATGATTTTCGACACAATTTTCGCATGTCATAAAAGATGAAAGTTCAAAAACTACATCAATCAAACATTAATTGAACAAATGTGGGGTGAATATTTATTCACCCCACACCAGAAAGGATATTATTTATGAACATATTTATTGCACAACCCATGACGGGTATACCCAATGAAAGTATAGAAAATACTAGAAATAAATTGATTAAATTGTGTCAATCGGAATATGGTGAAAAAATCAACATACTTGACCAATTTCATTTACCAGATGATATTCCAGAAGATTATGAATGCTCTATCGAAAAACAAATATATCTTCTTGGTAGATCTATACAGATTCTTGCAAAAGCTGATATTGTTGTAATGCCTGTGAGTTTCAAAATGTCAAACGGGTGTTGTGTAGAACATGAAATATGCACAACATATGGTATCCCAATAAGATATTATTATGACTATGACAATGTCACCTTTATCTGAACTCATGTTGACTCAACAATATAGTCAGATTTGATGGGAGACTAATGAATATTATATTAAATACACAAGGGGCTATATAGCCCCTTGTTTTATTTTTTATATTATGATATTTTTGTATGCTGTAACTATTGAGATATCCCATTTTCCTAGAATTTTAAAAATCCATATATATATTATTAATGTGAATATAAGGAAAAGAAATATATCCTTATTCACACAATTTCCCATATAAATGATTGATAAAAAATTAAGAGGGGATTAAGCGTGTGAGTAGATATATTACATAGACCTTATAATTCAATCTAATTAATATTCCTGAAGGAAAACAGGAAAATCAAACCCACGAGAAGGAGATTTTATGAACATTTTAAGCAACGCATTTAGTTTACAGATGTTAGAAGCTTTCCCAGTCACAGTAGTGGTTGAACCTACAGTTTTGACTGAAATCCCGGCGGACGTGATGTCCGCCATCGGCCACCCTGACACGGCGGCCGTTATCTCCGACCTTTTGGGTCGGACAATTGACCCCAATAGGGTCAATGTCACCCTCACCAAGGATGACACCTTGTTTGTATTCCAATTAATGGGAGGCAGACTCCCAGAGGGAGCTACCAAGCTCCCTGAAAATTTCACATTCAAATTACTGAAGGTTCGCCTTCAGTAAAATGTGAAATTAAAGAGAGTGAGTATAATACTCACTCTCTTTATATTTTTTATTTTTTCTTTCAAACCGATAACGTTACCATATAAATCAATTTTATTTATAAATAAAATATGAAAGTGAGTTTATGTAAGATGGAAGAAAGAATAAAAATTAATCAGGATACTGTTGTATTTGGAAAGTTCTATGTGCATATTACGTCGGTTGAAAACAAACAACCATCTGTGACAATTTTGTATGTTGAAGGGGTTGACAAATCGCTTTGGTGTATGGAATCAAGTTTTGTAAGAACATCTGCAACACCAAACACAATTTTACTTGGATTGAAAGCCTTACTCAATGCAATGTATACGAATAAGAAATGGGAGATTTCTTTAATTAAATTTCCTGATGATGTTAAACAGGATACATTATTCAAACATATCACAAAATCAATGTCACTCGATTTATATGAAGCTGTATCTTTATCTGTTGATATTTTATCATGTAAAGATCAAAACTTCGTTCCCTATTATATCACACCACCCAAATCTGATGATGAAATCGTTTGTATTAAGAAAATAAAAGATGCTATCAGAATACCATGTGAATATAGAGGTCCTAGTTTTTTATACATCATATCTATACTTGGTAAGAATAAGGTGTTAGCAGGAGTTCTTACTCCTAAAAATAGAGATACTAAATCATTGACAAAACTCAAATGGGTTCCCATCAATGTAAGAAATGATTCATCATATTATATTCGTCATGATGGTATAGAATATAATATATCGGAACATATCAATCGATATAATCTCAAACGTATTTCTTTTTAATTTTTTATATTATGGGACCGGGATTTCCCGGTCCTATGTATCTACTATTTATATACCCGAACCACTCGGTAATCTTTCGTAGATTAATTTATTTATACTATTATAATATAATAAAAGGAGATGTGATTTATGGATAATAATACAGAGATATTTACAAAAATAGATACTGTCTTATCAGGACTTCGAGAACAGCAAGATCTTCAGAAGTTAGCAGAAAAACATGGATTGAATTCACGAAATACTGTGAAACTTACCGACGATACTATTGACAATGTTCTTGTTGGCGTAATCGCACAATTACTCTGTAAACGTTCAGAAGATCCTAGATACAATAAACTTGTAACACAAGGTATCAGTAAGAGATCTTTGAAGACAGAAATCATTAATGATTATAAGAATCAAGCAATTCAACTCATAAATCAATATAAGAATATGAGTAAAGAAGAAATCCAAGAATGTTATAATGTAACTAAAGAACCTGTCATTCAAGAAGAGAAACTTTCTACCGATGAAAGAAAAGAATTATCTGATGATGAATTTGGTATTCCTGAAAAGAGGAAGTTTCCTTTAAATGATATAGATCATGTTGAATCTGCTGTTAAGATGTTTCCACACGCAGATTCTTCTGACAGAAAAATATTAGCTAAAAGAATATTATCAAAAGCAAAAGAATTCAATATGGATACTTCTGGTTGGGATACTATTAACAAATATGGTATTGATAAATAAACCATATCAAACTAAGGTGTAAATTTACGGAGTTTTCCACACATGATGGGGCTCGTGTGTCCAGAATTCATTCTGTAAAAATATATTTCGAAAGGAATTTTTAAAACATGAAATATTCAGAAATGATGATAAACATGGCTTGTGGTGATGCTAGTAAAACTGATGCATACATTCAGGAAGCTGTTGGTAAAATCAATGTAGCAAATGCAATATTTGCTCTGGAATATAAAATTTCACAGCTTCCAGAAGATGAGTTTATGTGTGTTCAGGAAGCTGTAGATGCAGGCATGCCTTCAAGTAAAACTGAAGCTACCGCTGTATCATGTGAAGCTATCACAAAACAGCTCGAAGCATTCTATGATCTCATTAATGCTACAGCTAAAAAAGTTAAGGAAGCTGCTGATAAGGATATGAAACTCCTTGTTGCTTTCGGTAAGAAGAATGGTGTATCCGCTACAGGTGGAGACTACATGACATCATTCGTTGAACCACTCACAAAGAAATTTGATAAGATTGAGCTTGATGATAAGAAGTTCATCAAGGGTAAGTATGCTCTCAAGCTTGCTGAAAACTTCGGTAAGGGTATGGGTAACTTCCTTTCAGCATATGGTCTTTCAATTGATAATGTGTTTGGTGATTCAATCATCAGTCAGACAGTATCCGGAAATTATTCTGGTAAGAAGGATGTAACAACAATCAAGGATATCGCAAGCAATCTTTCTGCTGGTGGAAAGCTCATTGCATTTGATAAGGTTACATCAAAGGATTCACACTATACATCAACTGTTAAGAATAAGGATCTTTGGCAGTATGCAGTAGGTCTCTATGCAATTCTTAATATTTCTAAGGCTGTAGTTGAAGTTACTTCAAAGAACAAGAAGGCCGCTGTTGCACAGATGAAGACTGTTTGTGATAACAACACACTCAAACAGAAGAAGGTTACAAACTCATGTGAGACAATCAATGATGATATCAAGACATGGACAGGAAACCTCACAACTGTTGTTGATTCAATCACAACTGCTTTCGGCGATTCAATCTATGCTATCAATGCTACTAATTAATCATATGGAGGTTGATATCAATGTTATATGATGATATTGAACTTGAATATGATGAAATAGATATTGACGAATCTGATGATTGGACAACGGAACAGTTTTATCAGGAAGATGGTATTGGTGCATGTATCTTCGGTGCCGTTGTTGGAGCTACCATTGGAACTTGTCTGGTTATTATCAGTAAGATTATAACAGATAATAAATATGGTAGATTCCCGATGGATATGAAGAAAGTTCTTGAACTTATCAACAGTCCTAGTTTTGATCCCGCTGCTGATAAGAAGGAATTTAAGAAAGCATTACGAAATGTTTCTAAAGATCTCCGTTTCATGTTATATGGTTACGGTGGTAGATGGAAGGTTACTGTAAAAGAAGCAAAAGAACTGGAGACATTATATAGAATCGTAGCTGATCTCTATGATCGAGGATTTATGATATCTTCTAATCCAAACAAGAACAAGAAACGTCGTGTTGATGACCGCATCAAGGAATTCGTTGATCAGTCAAAAGTTGTACTCACTATGATGGCTAAAGATTCAAATGTTCCTGAAGGAAAAACTAAGGAACAGGCTATGATGGAATGGTATATTTAATTTAAAAATTGAAAGGAGTAATGAATATAATGAAACTTAGTAATTATATTATGGAACAGGACATCAATGATGTTTCTGTTATGGACATATATTCTGAACAGGCACTTGCTGAGTTTAATGTTGCTTCAGCACTTGCAGATGCATACATCAAACAGACAATGATGCTTGAATATGCTGCAAATATTGAAGATGTATCTGAGGACTTCATCCAGGAAGCAACTGATGGTACAAAGAAGAAATTCCCGAATGTCTTTAAGGCTGTATGGGAAACACTGAAGTCTGCTGTTAAATTTATTATTAGTAAAATAACAGGATTTTTTACTAAAATAAAACTCAAATTTCAGAAGAAGAAAATTGAGACCGCAGTTGTTACAGTTGCAAAACAGGAAAATATTCCAGTTGAAGAAGCTAAAACTAAAATTCTCATGCCAGTAAGAGAAAGCACTCTTGAAAAATGTATGGAAGCGTATGAAATATACAGAAAAGTGTTCTTCTATGGCGGAAATGCAAATGATACTGCTGGAGACATGAATAACACATATGATGGTATGAACACAAATCTGCTTTCATTACTTGATGACATTACACGTCGTGCAAGTGATCCAGATCGTCTTATAGATTACAATATGTTTCCGGGTGTAAAGAACGCTTGTGAGACAATAAAAACCAAGTTAAGTGTTCTGAAAGATTTCAATGAAACTGGTTTGAATGAAGAGATCAAAAAAGCTGAAGCTGAATACAACAAGATTCTTGAGAAAAGAAAAAGACATGCAGAACATCTTGAGGACGCTAAGAAGAATGGTATAAAAGTTAAGAAGAGTAGTTCTGAATATATCAGTTATCCTGGTCAGACAAAAGGTACTGCTCAAATGGAAACTTTGTGGTTCCCATTTGTTCTTGTTGATGAAACACCACAGGCTAAATCATTCACAACTGCTGAAAAAATGATGAACTTTATTGATCTTCTTCAGAAAGATGCTGACACAATTAACAGACTTAATGCAGAATTCAATAAACGAATTGATGCTATTTCAAGATTGCTTAATGCTCCAAAAACAACAACTGATGAATTTGGTACTGAGACACCAACAAACCGTCCACAGAGTGTTGATATGTTTAACGACGAAATGAGAATGATCGCTGATGTTGCAAAGGAAGCTGTAAACGTATCTACAAAATTCCTCACAACTGTTGAACAGATATTCGGTGTTACACTTTCAAATGTTGTTAAAAAGGAACAGCAGGATGCAGTTTATGCTCCGTATAAGTCTACTGCTAAAGAGTTTGATGTTAACGACTATAGATAATTGAAAATATTATGTTATTAACATATAAAACGTCGATGACACAAATTCCAACGACATCAACATGTATTGTTAATACGAAAGGAAGAATATATGACGGTAACTATGTTACCGTCTCTTCCCCTATATTTCCATCAATTAATTTTTCTTCTGGACCACTAAATGTTTCAGAAACATTTCAAGTACCATTCTTCATATCAAACGATAATGGATACATTGATAATCCAAAAGGAGAATTACGTGCTACATTAGTATGTAATGATGGAGACATATTCAACATGTATGTCAAAGAAAATATATAAAGGTTGATTCATTATGACATCAGATGAAAAAACACTTCTTCCGAGTTTATTGTCTCTGGAACAATCTGATCTATTCACATTTTCTAATATAACAAACTCGGTTAAACTTACAATCCCGAATGATGAATCATGGGAAGCTGTAATTAACATGTTACCTCTTGAATATTACAGAATCATTGAATCAATTCCTGATATGTATACGATAGAGGAGTTTGACAAAAAATACATTCGTAATCCTAAACTATGTGCATATGAGAGATACGGTACCACAAATATGTGGAGACCATTATTAATTCTCAACCGATGTCCCACTATATCCAGATTTAATTTTGATTATATCCGTTACTTTAACATCGAAAAATTTACGAATGCTATATCATTATTAATGTCAAGAAAACAGGATTAATATTTCATCATGTCGTAATCCAAATGAAAGGAATGTCAACCTGACAACAATATTAATCCACAACGAATATATTATGTGTGACGGCAACACATACATTCCAAAAGTCAAGTCAGGTTTATAATGTACCATGAGTTATTCAGATACAATCTTAAATAAGAATAATGACAATGTAACAAATCAAGGTATCACTGATACTCATATACGTGATAAACGACTTGGTTATGCGTATAATGGGTTATATAAAGATGATCCTTCATTACAACATAATTATTCAATTTCATTGGCATGTGAAAGTGGAACAGATATTGTTCATGCTGTTGGGAATGTTACTGCAATTGCAATGCAGTTCATACTGGATTTATTTCCATCTAAAACATTCAACACAGCATTACCTTCAACAACGATTGCACATCGACAACTACGTCATACACCGAAACAAATAAAAACACAACCATACCCAATGTGTATTGTTAATCCACGAGTATCTTTATCTGGGTTAGATAATAGACTTGCTGCAGGTTCGTTTGCCACTACCAACTGGGGTCCAGTTTCCAATAGATATCAGAATCGCTCCGAAATGGATAAGTTACTCTTTGACAAACGGAATGGTATCGAATGGAGAGGTAAAATAAACAGGGTCGTATTATACCTGGACTTTGTTTTGGCTTTTCAGAGTATAAGTGAACAACTTCGATGGGCTTCTTATCTAATAAACAAAGTACCAACTGATGGGCATTACTTTGATATTGATACTGCATTGGAGTTGGCAATACCCGATGGGTTTTTGGAAGAAACATCAAGATATGCTAAAATTCCAGTACATGATCAAAATGGAAATGTGTCTTCGTTTGTTGATTATTTAAATATGAATTCAATGTTTCCAATATCATACAGATTCTCATCGGGGAAACATCGTGATGCATTCTATATGTATTATATGTCTTCGATTTTATGTAGTATTGGTGAATTGAATTATTCAACATCAACTAAAGCAAACAACATTGTTGAATCGGATTGTCCAATAACATTCACGATGAGATGTGAATTCAATACGATAGGTCTTTTCGATCTGTCAGTTCCTAATCCAGGTCCGTTTATGCAATTATCTTCCAACAATGCGTCGGTTGTTATACCTATCTTTTCAGATTCGTTCAACGATAAAGATTTCCCACTCTTATATGGGTGGAAGATAATTGCTAAACCTATATGTGTTCTTGATTGGGGAGAAACAGAAATTGAGTTTAAATCTGTTATTTCAACAACTTTAAATACAATCATAGATTATCATCTGAAGAACAATATCCCAATTGATTTATTTTTATCTGTAAAACTTCGAGAGAATCGATGCTTAATAGATGATGGATATTATGTTGATTGGAAAACTCGTAAGATTATATTGACGGATGTTAATCATGTACATACATACCGAATAATCATTGCAATGAATCAATTGTATGTGAATAATTGGTTGACAGAAATGTATGGTAAATCATAAACAAGATTCTAAATGAAACATAATAATGCTGTATAAAATTTTATAGAAAGAAGGTCAACTGGTAATAGTGTTTCATTGTTATATAAACAGCACACAGCAAGCTGTTGATGTAGTTATTTTGATAATTGCATATATTACCAGAGAAACATCATGGCAAATATTTTTGATATGGATTTTGACTTTGGTGAAGATACAGTTACACAGGAATCATATAATCCTGCTTCATCAGGATTCAGTGATCTTTTTGATGATAAGTTCACTTCTTTTGATCCAGATGCTATCATTTCCGGCGGTAACAACCGTCTTAAGAGTGGTCAGTTTGATATGGATATCGAAGATTCTGATCTCGCTATCGGTTATTCACAGCCACAGCCTGCTACCACACCGAGCAGACCGGGTAGATTCATGTAATCTTGTTAAATACTTGATATAACCCCCTTGAAACCATTATGATGCCGGGGTGTAATCCCCGGCATTTACAATGGTTTTATTAATTTAATATGTGATATATTAACCATGAGAGGTGTGAGTAAACTTGATATATTATAATAGATTTAATTCATATTATACCGAATCATACATAGACCAGGACATGACAACAGGATCATCAGATTATAATGACGATTCATTTGATGATGAAGATGATATCTATAATGATTGATATCAAATATAAATCAAGTTTATTGTTGACTCTGACAAATAAAAAATCAAATAAATTAAGGACGTGATATTTATGATATCTACAATTGAAGAAATGAACGAATTAATTATGGATGATGAAGATATTGTTACCGAGAGTATGTTTGATACAGGATTCAACAATCTACGTATGAAACTTGCACAAGCACTCGAAGGAAGATTCAATGTAACAAATGTTGTTAAAGGAATGCTTGGTAAAAACAAGTTTGATGTAATTGACGACACAACTGAATCCAGAACAACTGTTGAGTCATTGGGTAATGGATGTAAGGCAGTTACATGGGCTAATGACGGAAGAATGAAATGTCATTTCAATAATATATCTTTATCACAGGCATTTGATAAACTTATGAGTATATTTAATGATCCACATGTATTATTGGAATACTCGCTGGAACAGAAGATGTCATTCTATTTATAAATAAAATGAGGATGTTTTTGAATAATATGGTAAATTTAAATGACATATATGGTTTTACAGAAGCTTTCCCACTACCAGAAGGATATATCTGTACTGGTAATAATTGTGATGTTGATAAATGTACAACTAAAACAGTGACAACAAATTCTTCAGATGAATCAGTTACCATAATACAAACAGTTTCACCACCAAATATGTCTACGGGTTATACGTTCATAAAACCATAACAACATGAAGAAGTGTCGTCAAATGACGACACTTTCTTTTTTATTTAAAACACGGAAGGAGTGTTGAGAATGAGTGGAACAGTTCGTGATATATCACGATTTAATTTTTTCCAAGAAGCCAATGAAGCTTCTAAGAAATTAAGAAAAGATTCTAAAGAATTCATTAATGATGTATATACAAAAAGTGACCAGAATAAAATGTCAAATAAAGAAAGAAACAGAGTTAAAAAGTTTCTCAAAGATAACGACTATGATCCTAAAACAGGTACTATCAAGACTGATATTAAAGATAAATCAGGTAAGAATGTACGTGTTAAATTCGCTACCAAAGTATCTGCAGATAAAAATGATAAATATACTGTTCATAGTGATGAATATGAAGATAACGATCCAGTGGGAGGTGTCTTTTATGGAAGAGACCCAGAAACAGGTGAGAAGTTGTTTGATCCAACAATTAGTATTGGTAAATCAACATTAAAAAGAAAACCTGTAATCTCGAATGGAATTTTAAAACATGAAGAAGGACATTTTGCAAAACACATACATGGTAAAGATTTTTCAAAAGAAGAACGTGTTGCTCGAAAGTTGATAAAATCAAGTCCTCTATTAGTACATTCACATGATACAAATCCAGAAGAATATGCTGTGGATGTTTATGGTGAAAAACATAATAAATATGCTAAAAAGTATCCTGGTAAAGTTTACAATTCAGCAATGTCAAATGATGTCAAGGTGTTTAAAAGAATCAAAGCTGAAGTAAAGATGATGATAAGGGATGACACTACACTTATTAAAAGTATGAATAATGGTGAAATGATCGATTTTGTAGATGAACTTATTGAATCGAATAATGATATCATACGAGATAAGGTTCCTGGTTGTGTTGAGTTTGCAATCGAACAAAACAAAAAGGCTGAGGAGATTAAGAAAAAACTTATAGAAATTAATGATGAGAGTAAACGTAGAAATGAGTTATCCGACTATCTAAAGAAATCGGCAATACTTTGTGCTAAAAATTATATTCTTCTTTTGGATAACGGGTTTAAAATGAGAAAACAATTCGTTCAGAAAATGATTAATGAATATGCTCTTGATTATGATGAATGCGTTGAACTTGTTCAGGAAATGTATAATGATCCTGAATATCTTTTATACGAGATATACAGTGAATCAGATCAAGATGAAATAAATGAAGGTGATGAAATGGAAGACGATATCGATATTGAACTCCCAGATATGGAAGATTTGAAATCAGATTTTGATGATATAGATTTCGATGATGAAGATGATACAGTATCATCAAAAGAAAATCAAACAAAAGCTCCTGCTGGATATGATTTATCTGAATTTGGTAAACATGGAAATTTAGATCTCCCAAATAATCAGTATGATGAAAAAGAAGTTGAAACTTTAAACAATCTCATTGCAGCCGAGAATGATGCTATGAACGATTATTTTGAAGCAACTAAATCTACCAAGGATCCAACCCTTTCAAAGTTGTATTCTGATATCGGTTCAGAAGAACGATTTCATGTTGAACAACTCTTATATGCTAAATCACTCATTACTGGTGAAAAATATGTACCACGTGATCCTGAAGTTAAAAAGGAATATGAAGAACTCATATCACAGGGCATGGATGAAGATACTGCAATTTATACTATGATTGATAAGATGTCCCTATCACAATCATCAGATGAAATGACAGATGAAGACATGAAGAATGTACAAGATGATGTTGCAACAACAGAATCTATGCTACTTCAAAATGAACTCATACTTGATACGATTCTCGAAAATGCAAACTTCATAACAAATAAAATATCTGAACAATATGAATCATTTGTTGAGCAGTATGTATATCTTGAAGATGTATCAAATGTATCTACCGCACCCAAGTCACTTCAGAAAGGTCAGAGCCCGATACGTTTCATTGCGAAATCATTTTCTAATATAATCAAATTCTTAATGAATCTTGCAAGACGTATCCGTGAATATATGACAAGATCTCGTATTAAACGTGATAAAATTAAAAGATGGGTCAAGAATCATGGTGTCAAAGCAGTATTCGAACCAGGATACTCATTCTACTTCTATGATGATAAAACTGGTAAGTTCAATACAAACGACGCTCTCCGGTATTGTGATCTGTTGTTTAAGTTAACAAAACAAATTGCAGACAGATGTGGTTTATCCTTGAATTTCAATAATCCAGTTAGAATAAATAACCCAATTGGATATGGTTCAATTGAACGTGGTATTGAATTGATAAACGGAGTTGTTATGTCAAAAACAAAAGTTGTCATAACAGATAAAAATGAATCATATTTTAGACATGTTTTATTTGGATATTCTGATACAAAAATTCCAATGATAAAAACAGAGAATGATGAAAATGGTGATGAAGTAAATAAGCTCGAGAATGAATCATTTAACATTTACAATTCATTCAGTGCTATCTTATCAATCATATCACAATGTAGCAAACTCACAAATGAAGTTGTTATTGCAATGGTAAATCTTGAAGGAGATCCAAATTCTGTTTATCGTAGTAATTATTCAGAATACCGTAAAATGGTTAAGAATATTTCAATCGTTGTTAAAGGATATAATACAATCATAAAGGCGCTTAATGCAGATCTTAACACAATGCTTAAAATAGATAATGGTGTCCTTGAAATGACAAAAGCACATGATGAAGCAGATCGTAATGGTCAACATTGGGATGGTGGTACTGATGATTACAATCCGAATGATGGTGATCAACAACCACAACAAAAATCTCAAACACCACATGTTACTCCGAAACAAACAATGCGTTCAAGATTAAATAATAATGTGATGCCATCTGTATAAATTATAATTAATATATAATGTGTGGGGGTTTTATCCCCCACATATTTATTTTTTATATTTATATTATTATATTGATAAAGGAAAAGAACTTTATCGAAACATATTATATTTAAATTGAAAGGAAGTAGATAAAATGAAAATCTTTGTTAACAATCGAAAGAAGTTTCCAACACCATTCCACTATTATCAAGAATATGCAATTCGTGATTTTGGTCAAGTGTTGGACGATATTTCATCAGGTGATATCCCAACAAATATAGGAAAACCATTTGATGTCAATTTTCCAATTGATAAAGGATTGAATGATGACATGGTTAATGGCATGAGTAATCAATGGGATAAATAATTACACATAAAGAGGGAAGTTAAAATGATTTACGGAATTTACGAAAACACAAAATTTATAATGACATCTCCGGATTTGACACGTGCAATTGAAATGGTTGATACATTGAATAAAATATTCTTTTCAAACCCAGTATACACATATAAAGAGTTGCCTGTGGATATATCAGATTTAACATTTGACATTAATACAAGAATGAATGTATTCATGCATGTGTGGTATGATACATCTTCTGGATGGCATACAGCTACGCTAACAAAAGGACTCACAGATAGTTTTACACATGAACTTTCATATTGTAAACTTAAATCAATTGACAAAGTTATTGTTGAAACAAAACCACCGACTGTTGGTAAACCAAAACCAACCAAATTATATCATGTGAAATTATTTGCAGAAGATTTCAAATCGGGATTGGAACGTGCAAAATTAATAATAAACAAATTTATGGATGGTGAAAATAAATGAGTATAACTAAAGAAGAACTTGACAGATATACCCAATATTATAATCAGGGACATGCTTTAATATCTGATGAAAAGTTCGATGAGTTGTTAGAAGAATATCTCAAAGAACATGGTGGTGAAACATCAAGACCATACACTCGAGATATCCAAACATATGGTGTGAACGTACTTGTTGGGACATTAAGTAAAGTATATGGTGTAACTAAACCAATGAGAGACGGTATGAAGACATATGAACAATGGGCGAATAAAAAGATTCACGATAGTTCATATAAGATAATACTTCAACCGAAATGGGATGGTGCTTCTGTTGCATTTGATTTCAATGAAAAGAAATTCTTTACTCGTGGTGATTATGATAACGGACAATCTGTTGATATAACAGCTGTGTTTGGAGAATTTTATACAGAGCAACTCATGAATTGGAGAAATAAATATTATCCAGATATGATAGCTGTTAAATTTGAAGCAATACTCAGCAAAGAAAACTTCTTCAAGTTGAAATTCAATGAAACATATGATAGACCCAGAGACGTTGTTGCATCAACGATCACCTCACGAAATAAAGAACGTGCACAATATATAACACTAATACCATTAAGAGCTTTGACATACAAACACGAACAGTTCATACCAAATGAACTGATGGATGTGTATATGGATTTTTATTCAAACGATTATACGAATATACAATTATTCATAGACAAGATACTCAACAATGGTGCTACTGTTAAATATGATAACATGACATACGAATGCGATGGTGTTGTTGTATCAGTTGTAAACGACTCAAATTTCATTAATTCTGATAAAGAAGTTGCCATTAAAATATTACATGATGTCAAAAAATCAAAACTCCGAGATATTCAATGGCAATTTGGAAAAACAGGTAAAATTACTCCAGTCGCAATATTTGATCCAACTGAATTTGATAACGGTCGAGTTACCGTTGATCATGCAACATTATCAACATTTGATCGTGTTGTATCAATGGGTTTACGTTATAATGATACCATACGTGTGATGTATAACATCGTACCATATTTCATGGATTCATACAAAGATGGAGACATTCCCATACCAATACCAAAACAATGTCCTATTTGTGGACACCCATTTGATTTACATGTGTTATCACAAGTAAGATGTTTAAACAGGAATTGCCCAGGAATAAAAATTGGTGGTATTGTTAGATATTGTGAGAAAATGAAAATGTTAGGTTTGTCGGATGGTATCATAAATAAATTGGTTGATAATAAAGTGATATCTGACATTCCATCATTATATGATTTATCACCTGATGATATCAAACATCTGCCAACATTTGGAGAAACTTCTGCAAATAATATTGTGAATACAATCAAAACAAATTCTTCAAATGTGGAATTTCACAAATGGCTTGGAGCATTACCAATACTTGATACTTCTGATAAAACATGGAAAGTTATATGTGATACTTTATCGAAACACAATATATCACTATTGTCAGTAATGTCACAATGTATATCATCACCGGATGGTTGTATGAAATTTATAGATGTGATAACAACACAAATGGGATCATATCCAAATATAGGTAGTGCAAAATTATCAAGAATTATTGAAGGTGTACAAGTTGAATGGGATACAATATGTCGAACTTTCAAACATATAACATTCAAAACATCGTCCAATAAACAATATAAAGGTACAGTAGCACTCACAGGAACACGCAATAAAAATTTAATACAAACATTAGAAGAGCATGGTTGGAATGTGGTAGATTTCAATTCAAAAATAGATTATCTAATAATACCAGAAAGAGGATACACATCATCAAAAACAGAGAAAGCAACCAAATATGGTATCACAATAATACCGGTAGAGGAAGCGTTTAATTTTATGAAGAATGGAGATATGTAATGAAAGGGATTAATTCAACCGATTTGACAAAACGACGTGCAAAAGAAGAGAATGAAAATCTATTAACACGTGGTGCGTCACCAATTGACGACCCATCAATGAGAAGATGGATTACAAATATTATTAAGAATGGTGGGTCTGTCTATTTAATGACAGACTTCCATTTATATAAGAGAAAACACAAAGGTTCAAATCAGTGTGTTAAACGTTCTGATTTTGATTTAATAATGAACCGTGTCAGAAATATTCCCGAAACAGATCTATTGATATATTTGGGAGATTTAGTAGACGGAGAATTTACTGATGTGAAAGAAGTTATCAAAGAATTCAAAGATGTCAAATGCAATAGAATCATTACGCGTGGTAACAATGATTTGTTCACATATGGGCAATATCGAGATATGGGATTTAAGTACGTGGTATATTCATTTATATATGACAATATCATATTCTCACACTGTCCAATACGTCTTGACTCTGATAATATGACCAACATACATGGACATCTCCATTCAACAGAACAACGTCCACCAACATATTGGATACCATATAAGAACATGATTGATATATCATATATTGGTGGTAGAACAAAACCAATCCTTTTACAAGACGCATTAAAATCAATTAAATCATATAAGAAGATAATTTCGGAAGATCCTTCACACTTCAATGAATCATGTGATGTTTTTGACATGATAAACAACGAATATTTATATGACATCGATCCATACGATGATTAAAAACGAAATGATGTGATACAGATGTTTGCATTCCTTGCAGATATTCATATAAGTAATAAATTAAAACCAGATGACTATTTGAAATCTCTTGACGTGTTTCTTGACTATATTAAGTCATGTAAAGAACCATGTCATGCTATCTTTATTCTCGGTGATCTTTTTGATCACCGTTTAGATATAAGCGAATCCAAACTAGCAACTATCTTTCTTTTGAAGTTAGTCTGTAACAACTGTGGCAAAGGAAATGTGAGAAATGTTCCATGTTATTTTATACATGGAACATATTCACATGATTTAGAACAGTACAACATATTCTTACCAATGCTTCAGAAGATAGATAATGTCGAGATTTTTTACACAAACGAGATGGGTGAATGTACGTTACGCTCAGGACATAAAGTATTACTTCTTCCGCAGCAATATAACGAGGATTACTCCGATATACTTAAAAAGAAATATGATATAATCATTGGACATGGTGTTATATCATCTGAACTTAAAAATCCATGTCAAGCATCACATGGTGATTACATATTTCCTGTTGAGATTTTGAAAGACATATCTAAGATATGTGTGTTTGGTCATTACCATGAATTTACTGATTTTGGTGATAATATTTTCTATGCTGGGAGTATGTTACGCTCCAAGTATAATGAAGATACTCCAAAGCAATTCTTATTTTGTGATGATAAATACAATGTCACAACTATTAAGAATCCTCATGCATTGGAATATAAAACAATCCATGTTAATAACCCAGATGAATTACGTACAATTATTTCATCTGAGATATCGACTCCACATAGATTCGTAATTGATTCTTCTGATAAGGAACATCTTGATGAATATTCTGCGATAATGAATATCAATAAAAACAATAAGAATATAACATATAAGATGGAAGATAAATCTACAGACATTTCAGAAGATAACACATTAAATATCACAGATTTAAAAGTATCCAATAATAGAACAATATCTGATCCTATCAAAGAATTAATATCATATACAAATGAAAAATATAATATCAATGTAGAAAAAGAAATTCATGAATATACAAATAAGATTAACAAGAAAGAAGGAACGGAAGATGATTGACCCCAAGAAGTATTATGATTTCAGATGCACAACATTTGAATGTGATGTACATACATTTGTTGTATCTGGTGAAAAGATAACGACTAATACATCAGGTGAACATATTGCAATATGTCCTGAATGTAAACATGAAACAACATCATTCATATCAGAACACATTGAACCGCGTAAGTTCAGTTTGTTCTGTCCAGAATGTGGTTTCTTTGATGTCTATTCCACAGATCCAAATGTAACATTTTCATTTATACACGAATCAAACAATATACACATAAATATCATAACACGTTGTAAATGTGGTCGTAAAATATCAGCATCCATTAAAGCAACACCGGAAGATATACAATATTTCAATAATTCCATAGAGGAATTATTTAAAAATAAATAAACGAAAAGGAATGTTTTAAAATGGCAAGTAAAAAGCAATCTGTTGTTAATGAAGAACTTAAGAATGCTGACTTGATGACAATATTGTCAAACAGTGGAACTTCTTCAGTTTTCAAGAAACAGAAACTCATTGATTATTCGTACATGACAGGTATATCTGTCATCGACTACGCTCTGGGTTATGAAGTGTTGGTTAAAGAGAATAACGTTGTTATCAAGAAAAGAACATGTCTGGGACTACAGGCTGGATCAATCAACGTAATAACAGGCATTACTGGAACTTATAAGTCAACACTTGGTGAACTTGTATCGGCTAATATTGCTAAAAAGTATGGTGGAAATGTTGTTCATTATGATGTTGAAAATCGATTAGTTCTACAACGCCTTAAACAGATAACAAAACTTGGTGATGATTGGTTTGACGGTGAATTCCCAAGATATGCACTTAAGGGTGGAGCTATAGGATATGACACGTTGCAGAATGATATTACAGAGATATATTTAAATAAGATGTCACATAAAGCTATCCTTGAAAAAGATACGGGTGAAGTTGATGAAAATAATAAACCAATTATATTAATGCCACCAACAGTTATATTCCTCGATTCCATATCTGATGTAATTGCAAAAGAATATGATGTTAACGATAAAAAGGTAATGGCTGGTGTTGATGAACTTCGTTCAAACACGTATGGTATGCAAGCTGCAAAAACATTGCGCGGTGTTCTTACAGATATATTACCAATGCTCAAACAAGCAAATATCATTCTCATCCTCATTGCACATAAATCAGATAATGTGTCTATGAATGCATTTACACCACCAAAGAAACAGTTCACATATGGTAAAGTATCAGAGAAGATAGCTGGTGGTAAAGCATTGGAGTATAATGCATCATCATTCCTCAACTTCTCTCCAGAGCATTCACAAGATTTGAGATTCCATATTGATACAGATGGATTTGAAGGAAATGCTATCTTATTTGAACCAACAAAAATTTCAACAAATGAATCTGGTGATGAAAAGAGTGGTAGAGCATTCAGAATCATAATAGATAAACGTAATAATGGTTGTGACAATATAAGAACGCTTATAGAACTTCTTAAGGCAAAGGGAAGATTAAAAGGTAATCGAGCTGGTTGGGTTGTTCTCAGCAGAAACGGAGAACCTATTTCAGACAAGTTCACATGGAAGAATGTGTATAAAGAGTTTGAAAACAATAGGAAACTCTGTAAGACATTTATGCAAGCTGCTAAAGAAGAACTTGAAGAATATATTGCAAAGGCTGAAGATGTAGCAGGTCAAATCAAACCTTTTGATCTGAATGAAATGTTGAATGATATTCCAGACGAAGAATAATGTGATATAATAAGAGGGAGCAATGCTCCCTCTATCTATTATTCTTACTTTTTATATTTATATTATTCATATGGAGAACAAGGAATAATCCCTTTTATATTGATTTAAATTCAGTATAAGAAAGGATGTGTTTCATAATGTTATATCCAGCCAAGATGTACATTGTGAAAGAGCGTAACGGTAAAAAGGTTTTAATGCCTTTGTATGTGCCGAATGCTCATGTTTACATAAACAAAATAAAATAGTGTACTAATTTAGTACACACTCATGTGAAAACACATAAATGATATACATAAATAAATCAATGGAATTATCCAAAGTCTCCATATTATTTATGATGTTTTCGAATGATAAATTAAAATAAGAAAGTGAAGGAAGTATTATGAAAATTTTTAATCCATTTGTTAATCCGATAACAAACATGTTCAGTGATGTTGTTTCAAAGCAAACAAACAACATGATTGATTATGTCAAAAATGCGATAAAGAGTAGATGTTTCGTATCTATAGATATCTCAAGTTATTATTCAAAAATATGTAATGACGAAAAGCTGATGAAAATGTTATATCCAAACGCACCAAAAATATTATATGGGCATAACAATAAAACAAAAATGGCTGTTGGATATTCTGAAGAATGGGAAAATGTAATATTATACAAAGGCGTTCCAATATACATGAAACGAACATATCACGATGAATCAGAATCTAATGAAAAGAATGTTCGTGCTTTTAAACTATATACTCTGAATAAAGAGTCATGTAAAAATGTACTATTAGAATTTGTTAAAAAATGCATTAAATATATTGATAAAAATATAAAACCAGTAATAGCACCAGCGACTGGTTTATTCACAAACAGGTCTACCGTTATACAACCGTCAACACGAACATTATCGGACGTATTTATATCAAATGATATTCGTTGTGAATTAAGAAATTCCATCTCAAAATTTATAAATAATAAAGATTGGTTTATAAAACACAACATACCATATCATTACGGAATTCTGTTACATTCTGCTCCAGGTTCGGGGAAAACATCAATTGCAAGAGCAATTGCAACTGAATATGGTTTAGATATGTATGTTTGTGTTGGTGGAGAAGTATCTCGTTTTGTTGATAGTCTTGATCGAGATATGCTAACCTTTTCGTTCGAAAAACCAAAGCCATCAATTGTTTTGTTCGAAGACATCGATTGTGATGAATCAGTTCATTCTAGAGTAGGTGGAGTTATTTCGGCTGATGTAGCATTAATGAAGTCTAAAAAATCAATTGGTGATATGCTGAATACGCTCGACAGTATTTTGGGATTAACAAATGTTATCTATATATTCACAACGAATCATGCTGATAAACTCGATCCTGCGATATTACGTCCAGGTCGTATCGATTTGAAACTTCATATTGATTATGTAACACCAGAAACATTTGACCAATTCCTCAAAAGTTTCTATAATAGAGGAATTCCAGATATGAATATGGAAATTAAGAAGGATATATCCTTTGCAACATTACAAATCAAAGCAATGGAAGGATATTCATATGACGACATTATTAGATTTATGACACCGGAAAAAGAAAAGGAAGTGATTGAAAATGACGTTACAGGAAGCAAAAAATCTACTAACACAAGAAAACCTCGAACATCTAAGAGAAGTGATATGTCCGTTTGAGGTTAATATCAACAAAAAAGATTGTGATGTTGTGATGTCTGCACTATGTACTGCGATACAATCAAACATCATCAAAATCCCATCTCTTGACGAGAATGCTGTGACATTATTAAATTCAGACACATCAACATTGACAGCGATGAAACTTCTTTCGATATTAAAAACAATCAACCAACATCAGGATATATGTTGTGTAATAACATGTGAGTATCATGGCATGAGAAAGACATTTGTGTTTACACATAATAATGACACCTTATCATATAATGGGATATACCATTGGGTGTTGGAAACATGTGATGTTACATCTAAAGGTATAAGACAACATATGGAAGGAAGATATAAACCATCTGTTATAAATAACATTGCACAGATACTTCCAAAAGTAGAAAAGAATCCAAATGAGATAGTGTCTATCAAAAATATTTCAAGAATTCTTACTGCATTTGGTGGTACTATAAAATGTTCATTTATAACATCAGAAGAAGTTAAAGAAGAAATCAATAAATGTGAGGAATAACAAAATGATTAGAATTTCATATAATTTTAAATGGTATTGTATCAGGAGATATGGAAAGAAATATTTCATCTATGAAGAAGACCATCCTTATCACATGCGTGAAGTATATCCAATGCCACATGAATCAATACCACCGAAACTTGTATCAAAAGCAAAAACATTAATCAAAAGATTAACAGAACAAATGGCTGTCGTTGAAGAATTGTATTCTTTGGGACAGTGTAAATATTAATAGTATAATATATGAGGGGGTTCAAACCCCCTCATATATCTACTTTTATTTTTTATTTATCTTCTTCCACGATACCTATCAATTGTAGATATACGTGGAACAGTTCTTGTTAGATAATCAAGTTTATTTATACAATACTCAACGATTGCAATATTCAAACCATCTTCGGTTGATATTTTTTCTCCGTTCATTGCATATTCCATAACAATGTTTTCACACATATTGAATATCACGGATTCCTTAACAACATCATTGTTGACTTTCTCATCAACCTTATCAAATACAGGAGCATCGTTGCTCTTGAGAATTACTTTAGAAACCTCATCAACAACTTCTTTTGATACTTTGTCACGAAGCTTATCAGCTAATTCCTGATAATTATCAACATTCTTAACAATGTCTTTTATATCAACTTTATCAGCTTCATCAGGATCTTTTGTATCCTTGATCTTCCGATCAACTTCATCAACCTTAGCATCAATCTCTTGAATGATATCATCAAATAAAGGAGAACCGAGTTTATTTCTTACACTCACCAAATAACCATAACATGTATTTTTACAATCATCATTAATGTGTCTGATTATACTACCATCAATGACATTATCCATATCAGAAATCTCATCATGCATCATTGCACTGATAAGATCTTTTAATACATATAAGGACAACTTTTCTCTGAATTCACCTTTATCAAACTGAACACAAGAAGTTCGTCCCATATGTGAATCATCCACTGTGGGTTTTTTAGGATATGAATCTCTTGTGTTGTTTATAATAGAATCCAGCATATCTCTAACATCACTCATTATATTTCACCTTCTTATTATAATAATTAATTCATATGCTTTTCGATTATACTACCAACAGTTTTACTCTGTGTGGCAAATTCCTTGAGAAGTTTCTTAATGTTATTAAGATCTTCTCCTTTACTATCACTCTTGATAGCACTTAACAACGAAACAAGCACGCTGTTAAGAACACCAAAAGATTTTCTTTCTTCATCATTATATACTTCAACCATCTTGATTGCTTTGTTCAAACATCTATTGAGTTTTTTGCCGGTTGACTTGAACTGTTTAACAAGTTCATTGATTTCAAGTTTGGAATCATTCAATATACCAAGTGTTTTTCTTAACAAAATATCAAGTTCATTGTTAATATTTTTCTTAGTGTAGATGAAAGCTTCCTGAACAGCATCTCCGTTATTAAGGAAATCCTTCAACTGCTGTATTGTCATTCCCTTTAACTTTTCTCCACCCTGTTCAAGCAACTGGTCAATTGTCATGTTGTCAACATCAACATCACCAGAAACACCATCAGGTTCTTCTGTTGGTAACTTTGAAGAATCAACACTCGTATCATCTGTTGGTGATGTGTTTATATCATCAAGATCACCGGTATTTGTGTCGTCATCATCAAGATTCTGATCAGTTTGATCTTCGTTCTTCTGAGCTTCGAGTTCTCCGTTAACTTTATCAGCAATCTGATCTGATACATCGTTTACGTTTGGATTTTCTCCATTGTTTGTATCACTATCTGTTGATGGTGTAGTATCATTATTACCTGCGTCAACATTTGTTGTATCGTTGGAACCATCATTCATTTCTGGTGATGCATCATTTGATGGTTCAGCACTATTATCATTCATTACAGGTGGATCACCACCACCACCGAAATCAATAGCTTCCTGATAGAATCCATCAAAACGATCAAATGATGTTAGATCAAATTTCATACTCTCCTGAACAGTGCGTTCATCAACAAAACCTTCAATGTTTGCTTTTTTCTCAACACCAATAAAATCAGCAGTCTTCTGTTTTGACTCTGTAAGAGAGTTACTAAACTCTTTACATTTAATATTATCATGGTTTTTGCTCTTCATCTCATGTTTAGCCGTCTTTATTGGAATACCACCACCGAAGAAATGATCTTTACCGTCGATAGTACATTCATAGCATATTAAGAATGCATATTCATCCATCGGTTTAATTGGTACAAGAAACTTCTTTGGAATCATTACATCCCAGATACCTTTACCTTTAGGAATCGTCATGTTATTTTCATCAAGCCATTTTGATATTGTATCACGTGCATTGGTAAACTTGACGTAATCATAGTATCCAACTGTCTCAACCTGTTTCTTATAAACCTTATTTTTCGTTGTTTCATAACAAACGCCGAGAGTAACGATACATTCTTCGTTTCTTTCTTCAGTAAACTTACCGAAATTCAGATGAATATTCCATCTGATTTTATCAGAATTGATATTAACCTTACCAAAGCCAAACAGACCTTCCTGTACAACCTGTTCCATATACTGATCGTACTTTTTCTTTGCAGATGTATTGACTCTATCCATAAACATATCTTCACTTTCACGAGGAAATCTCCTCATTGTGTTAACAGCTTCCTGATAGAAATCATTGTAATGGAACATGTGTTCATAGAAAGATTCCTGTAATGCAGCATCCATAGGGACATCAGTAACACGACCATCAGCCATGTTAAATTCAATTGTGTCAATTTCAAAGTCATCATCATCGCTTACAGGAATACCTACATTCATTTTACGAGTTTCATCAGGACCATCTTTGCCATCAATAGATAAATCCTGAAGTTCATCAAGTAAATGAGCAGATTCTTCAAAGAGAATATCTTCGTATGAACTGTTTGTCTTTGATGTATTTGTCTTATTTAAAACACCTTGTTCTGATAATTGGTTTTTGATATAATCAACCATAGACATTATAAATCACTCTCTTTCTAAAATATTATATTCTTGGATTGTTATATGTGATTAAAGAAGATATCCAAATGTTTCTAAAAATATTTCAGAAACTGTTTCTGGAGACATCTCTACTATACCAATATCTGATAAATCCATCTCTTGTGTTAATACAACACCATTGATTGTTGGTTTATTTTCAAGATCATTGTAATCCATAGCACCAATCCCTTTCCAAAACTATTAATAGTTCCGGCGAACTATTACCATGAGGTTTATCACAGGGACCCGAAGGTCCCTGTTGATTTAACCATATTATTTTAATATTATATATTTATATAATTAATATGAGTAATATGAGATATATCGGAAAATAAACAGTTGGAGGTGACAAACATGTACGAAACCATTGTAATTGATAATGGTGATGTCATTCTGGAAAATCCAGAGGTTTACATAACCGAATAAGAAAAAAGTTGTCTGGTACCACAACGTGTAAAGAATGGTACTTCTGAAAATATTAGCTACAATATTTTCAGACATTCACATATAAACAATATGTATTCCGATATATCTCTTACTCATATTATATTTAATGTATAAAATAAAATATCATTATAATACTTTATTTTTTCTTTTTTCGTATTTACATAATTAATATGTATAGGGAGAAAACTTCTCTGTACAAGATGTTTATAAAGGAGGAAAGAAGTATGGTTTCAAGTGTTGTCGTGAAAGAATATATAGACGACGTTGTTGATGTGTTTATGCGAATGTATCCAAACACATCTCGAGAAGAAGCAGAACGAGCCGCTATGTGTACAATCGAAAATAACATAATTGATATTCCATGTGTATTACACAATGACACGACTCATGAAAAGTTGGAAACTTCCGTGTTAGCAACATTTGATTGGATTCGCACAAGAAAACCAATCATCACTGGTAACGGAACATTTTTCAAACAACACGCAGAATACACAGCTCCAACAATTAAAGTTTTGGAGTCGTGGTTGACAAAACGTAAACAATTGAAGAAGAAAATGTTTTCATATACAAAGGGTTGTATTGAATATATTAATCTGAACATCGGACAGATGAATCAGAAAGTTGTTTGTAATGCCGAATATGGAGAAAGTGGAACACCGTTAAGTTCTTCGTATTCAGTATATATTCCACCGGCTACCACTGGGTCTGCAAAGAATTTGACAACATCATTGATATGTATACTGGAATTATTCGTATCAAATGACAATGGTTGGACAAAACTTAAAGGAATCAATGAGTTATTTGATTTCATATTCATTGTGTTAAGAGATACAACAGAGAGACCACATCGAATACGCACACAGTTTGATGATACAACAGTTGTACGAAGACTTGTATCAATGATTCGAAGAATTAATAAGGAAGACATCACAGTTATCGAAAGATTTGTTTCATCATTAACAGAAGATGAAAAATCAAAGATAATGTTAGCGTTTAACATGCGATTGGTTCTGATGCATTTCTTACAATCAGAAATGAATACAATAGGAACATACTTTCGTTCACATCGAGTTGATTTGGAAAATTGTAATGAAAAAACATTAAAAGAAGCTGGGTTTGGTGTTGATGCGCCTGATTCGATTGCGAATGAATTGGATTATGTATCTAACATAATAAAAGATACGTGTGTATATCCATTCATACCAAATGATGTTGAAGTTAGAGCAACGAACATGGAACGTGAACTCGTGTGTGTTGTTGATACCGACTCGCTTATGTTACATTTCTCTCATTTGATAAATGAGTTTCAGACAGATGTCGGTAACTTTAAGATGTCATGTATATGTGCATCTGCTTTTGGTACACGTTTATTTGCAAATTATATAGTACCAGAATTTGTATCACATATCATGATTAATTGTGGTATCGAAGATAAATATTACAGAGATAAATTCGTATTCAAGAATGAGTTTACGTTTGCAATGATGATACTATTCCAAAAGAAGATGTATCTGAATTCAATGTTTGTTCAAGAAGGAAATCCACGAGACATACATGAAATTGATGCAAAAGGTGTATCATTCAAAAAGAGAGATACTGCTGAATTTCTTGAACCATATATACTTGATGTGTGTGATAAATACCTTGTGTCTGTTGATAATATTTCAATAGATAATCTCACAAGTGCGTATTATACAAAACGTCAGCAAGTTATTCAGTCTGTAACGAAAAGTACAGCAGATTATAAGAAAGCATCAATAAAAGACGAATCTGCATATGAGAAATCCAAAACATTACCAATGCAAATGCGTGGTACAAAAGTATGGAATTCAATGGAACCTAACGAAGAGATACTACCGATGGATCGAGTGTATGTTATCCCGTTATCATGGGAAAGATTGGAAAGTACAATGCAGGATAATGTAAGGACTCGTAAGTTGTATGAAACATGTAAGGTTCAAGGTGGAAAGGATCCTGTTATATGTTTACCAGAAACATATTCTGAAATACCGACATGGGTTAAAAACGGTATTGATGCTGAGTATACGAGTGATAAACTTTTATCACCATATAAACAAATATTGACAGCATTTAATGTATATCTACCGGAAACAAAAGGTAGTTTCCAATACACGAAAATGTTGTATATATAATGAAAGGAATGATATAAAGTATGATATCAGAAATATATAATTGGATAGAATCCAGATCAGGCGTGTCATATGATTTCAATCAAGAATTATATGATATTCAAGGAGATACAATGATTGTATCTCCATATGAATTTAAATTTGGATATGAAGTCATCATATCAGAACTTCATGAATGTGTAGATATCATTGATGAATACAAAGACGAAATCCCAGATGATCTTCCTGAATATGATGATTTGAAACTTCAATTTGTTGCAACTGTATTAAACGGTATCACAAATATAATCAATCACGTTTGTGATCGTTTAAGTATTAAACGTCTCGACATCAGCACGATGAATTCCCTCGATATGACAGTTGGTTCATTATGTTTGTTATGTGAATTCCTTAACGAAAACACAAACGAATCCATTATCAAAAATCATCTGTTTGAAAAGTTTGATTCAGACAATGATAACATATTTACCCAAACATTTGAAATTGTCAATAGTGATATAACAAATATGACATTCGCTGTCGATACAATTAAAGAAGAATACTTCAACGATCAACAGTATGAAATATAATACACTATTCATACCTGATTCGAAATAATCAAGAAAGAGATAATAAAACATTTATATATTTATATTATTATGATAAACAGGGAACTTGTAAATATCAAACCCTGTAAATAAATTTAAGAAAGTGGGAATTTAAAATGCCATTTAATCAGACAAACGGATTTGAATCCGCATCACACACAACATCAGGTGACAAACAGAAAACAAATTTCAAGATTGGAAAGATCTACGGAACAGACGGCATTCTTGATATCACAACATGGAATGCTCCAACAGGAGTTCGTATAATTCTTTCAATCAAACAGGCTGTTGGTAAAGATCCATCAACTGGAATGAATGTTTATGAACAGAAGAAACCTAATGAACTTCCAAGATTCTTTATGAACATGGATGCAGCAAGAGCATTCCTTGAAATCACAAAGAAGTCTGCTATTGACACCCTTAATTTCTCATTGGGATTTGGTTCAAAGCTTAATGTATCTGCACAGGGTTCAACGGTGAAGCTCACAATTACATCAGAGAAAACAGGTACAAGAACAATCACACTTGATGGTATCAATTGTGGTAACACAACAATCAATGCAGCATTCTTGAATCTCGTATCATTTATTGAAATTGGTTTCAAGAAAGCTCTCACACAGAAGCTTGATCCAGATGAGTTTGGAATGGTTGTTGATAGTGAATCTAATTCAGAAGATGCTCCATTCTAATATATCCAGATAGGGAGAAAATATATGTCTATTGATTTTAGTGATGTTGGTAAATCAGGTTTAATGATACAGTATGAAGATATAATATCTGTAACTGGATACAATTTAATTACATACATGAAATCAAAAGGATATAAAAATGATAAGTTAGAAAGTATGTCCAATAAGGACATACTTCTATCTTATATTAATCGACAACAGTATGACCCTTCTATCTGGTTAAAAAATGAATTTAATGTGGATTGTTCAATTGAGGAATATTCAGATTCGGAAGTAATACATAAACCAAACATGTTATATGCATATAAGATGTTTACAGAAGCATCGAAGAATAAAATTTCTGATCTGATAATATATTCCAAATATTATTCAAAAGCAATAGAAAAACATTTAAAAACATTTCAATTACCAGATATAAAATACGAATATGGGGATATACTCCCCATATTAAAAAGTCATCCAAATATAACATTCACAACATCATCACCGGACACAATACGTGAATGTTGTAAATCAGACATACCATTTGAATTGGTTGTTGTTGATGATTTTATGTATGTATCTGATATATTAACAGATAATACATTTGAAGATATTAAAAAGAATAAACCATCAATATATTTGATGTTTACGTCTATAATATCTGCAGGTGTTATTATATAAATTATAAGAAAAGATAGGAAGTGAACCCATGGCAACATCAAACGAACAACCAAATCGTTCATTGTATTACACATACGAATTGGATAAAGCCGAAGAGTATATAGAAACATACAATACCAGACATGGTACTGAATATCCATATAACGGATTACCAACAGGAATGAACGGTCGAAAGTATAAGAAGACTCGTTTCATTCGATGGGAACCAAGACAAGAAGACATAGTTATCAGACACAATGGTGCACAAATCGTTGTGAACTTTTTGTCGCTATTTCCAAATGATGTTATCGACCCAAATATTCAGATATTCAGAATGCGTAGTAAACGTGTTGAACTACAGAATCTGATATGTGAGCAAATCAATTTCTTCACTGCATTATACGATGATGAAAATGAATTGTTGACAAACATGTTAATCGCAAAAGACATTACGGATTCTCAACAATATTCAATTGTTAAATTTGGTGAATATTCAGATAGACTGATATCTGTGTTGTTCACAGAACGTTTGTTGGACAAAATTCGAAAAATGGTTGATGAAAATGACGTCGGTGATGATATTGTTGGATTGTTCGATCCAATGTTTCTGCGAGATGCATTTACATTATCATTCATTATGAAAGTAATGCATATATTCATTGAACATTTTATCATATCAACATCGAATTCTCCAAAGGGGTTATATGAATTATTTGCAATAGCATATTCCAAAGTAATGAACATGTTGAATCCAAAAATGTATTTGGTGTTATACACATATGTCAAGAAAACAGTAGACCAATGCATCTCATCGAATGTCAATATCATAGATATGCGTGCTGTTGAAGGTGTTACTGCACCAACAATTGCAAAATCAGTCATGCGAAAATCTCTTCTCTGTGAAGGATTAATCAAATTGACGTTTGCGTCAGAGTGGGTATCTGATTTAAAACGTCCAAAGAATTCATGTGTTGGTTTAATTAAAGCAGTCGTTGACCATGCTACAAATGTAACACGTAAAGTACAATTGAGATACACATATATTTCCGTCGATGATGTATCACAACTCCAACAGGATTATCTTGCACCAAATTCACCAATATCAATGGTTCGTTCTTTCAATCCAGGTGAATTTGCATGTAAACAAAAAGATCTTAATATCATTATAGGAAATATAATGATACAAACAGATCTATCTCCGTTAGATTTCTATTTGGACAATCTACCAAACATGAATGAATTAGCAAAGATGTTGATAACTATTGTATTATACAACAAATTCCATTCATCTATTTCACTCAGTATATTATCAATGAGACAGAAATATATTTTACTTCTGTACATACGCAGTATGATCATGCATATATATTCTCTTAGAGAAGAAGAAACCAGATCAAATGATATCATAAATATTATAATGGGTAAACTCTCATCAGAATCAACGAGAACACTTACTCAAAAAGATATCACAAATATCAAACGTTATGTACAGAATGATTCTTCTATTAGTGGATATCTATTATCCGAAGCATCTGCTGATGAATTGTCTGATAATATAATTCATTCAGTTTTATCATCATATACGATAGTGAATCATAATGATCCATCTGCATTGGGTACTGAATTGATATACGAGCCATTCAATCTCGTTGTTAAGTTAATAGATACAATTGCAGATATATTTGCTGTGCTTCAATAACGGATAATATCATAATATTAATAGGAAGAGGAGTTAATAAAATGAAAGGAATTCATGTAAATTTAGAAGCGGAATACGGTAAAGATATAATCACACACCATGGGTTTAAAATCAAGAAAGAAAATTATGGTCAATCACTTGATCATTTGATAAACTCTGACGAGTTCACTGATACAGAATTTTCATGTAATTGTGGAAAGTTCATAGGAAGAGATTTACTTGGACAAAAGTGTCCTTCTTGTAATAGTGAAATCACACTTCGTTCGTTGGATTTTAAATATACAGGTTGGATGGATTTATACCCACATCATGTTATTACCCCAATATATTATGGAGTATTAAAACGTGTAATCGGAACGAACATGCTCCGATTTATACTCGGTGATTATAAATCAAATAAACAAGTTGAATATGTTGATAAACCGAAACAACAAACGGAACAGACAGAAGAAGCACCAAATAAGAAACGCCGTAAAGGAAGAGTTTCTTTGGATGATATTCAAACAATCATTCAGAAGATTCCGAAAGCAAAACAGATATATCAGTGTCTTGGACATGATGGTTTCTATGATAAATTTGATGAAATACTATTTGCATGTAAGACAAAGTCAAACGAAGAAGATATCGAAATGTTGTTGAGAGATAAGCACAAAGTGTTCACATCGAAGGTGCCTGTATATTCCACAGCATTTCGTCCAGTATCAAAAACATCAGAATCATACTTCTATCCTAAGATAAATAAATCATATGCACAGATGTGTTCAGTATATTGTTCAATAGACGATATGTATCTACCGGAAGAACGTATTCATGCTTTAAACTGTTTCCAGAAATATTGGAATGAAGCAGTTGATCATCTTATCAAGAATGAAATATCTGCTAAGACGGGTTTGGTTCGTTCCGAGATAGTTGGTGGTACATTCGAATTCTCTGCACGTGGAGTAATCTCTCTCGATATGTCTCTTAGAGATGATGAGATAACAATGCCTGTGAACATGCTCATGACTTTATATCAATATAAAATTGCACATCGCATAGCCATCAGGTATCACACAACACTTGAACAAGCATACTTGATGATTAACCATAATACAAACAATGATATTGTATATGGTATTCTTCAAGAGATTGTTGACGAAGGTGTATGGGTAATGTTGTTACGTGAACCAACGGACAATCTGGCATCTAATGAATTGGTGAGAGTGAGAAACTTCAAAATTGGTGATGATACCATAGGAATATCAGAACCGGTACTATCTGGGTTTAATGCAGACTTTGATGGAGATCAACTGAATCTATTTATCATACCAAATGAGCAATTGCATCTATGGCAACAGTTTCATCATGCATGTTTCGCAGATTATGTGAATGATGAAATTAAAATAAACACAAAAGAATGGATTTCGGTTGGTACTGCGTTAATCACAAAATAAATGATAAATTGTATATTATGGGATGGGGATAAACTCATCCCATAATATCATATAAATATTTTAAAAATGAAAGGTTTGATAATTATGAAAAGTAATTCAAATGGAAATATAAACGATATCAATGATAAAGATAACAAAACAATTGAACAACATGTATTGGTAGACAAAGACAAAAAGGATGTTGATAAACTTGATATTCGAAAGATGTTTACCTTTCCTGCTGTAGTGGAATTGGTTAGTCCCTATAAAAAACTTCATTATCATTATAATGAAAAAGAATGATTTAAATTTGATATAATTGGAATGAGTGTTAACACTCATTCTTTTTTATTTTTGTATGCTGATAGTATCTATTAATACCATTTTCTATTATTTTAAAAATCCATATATATATTATTAATATGAATAATAAGATAATATTCAAAATATTACTCTTATTATTACAACTCAAATTATATTAACATAGGGGTGGTTGAATACCACCCCACACCAGAAAGGATGTTAAAAATGAAAACAAAATTAAGAAATAAATTTTATAAAATACTAATCAATCTGGGTCTGAAATATGACCGAGAGGGAAAAAGATATTTCCCAACAGAGGAATTTCTGTTGGGAAATACTATGGAAAATAACATCTTAGATGATGTTATTTTCCGGGAAATTGGTGACTGCATAAAAGTCACCATTATTACCTGCGGTGGCATATCCGGTGTCACTGCAGACACATACATAGTCAGGTCTGAAGAAGACCTGACAAAAATAAGCGGCTTCATAAAAGCCGCATTACAGGGGTTCGAACCCCCTGTAATGGAAGGAGGGGTAGTATGACCTGGTTGGACGATAATTCCAACATGTTGACCATGTTGGAATTGCTAGACGCGTCCATCATTCCGGTGGACGCAATAAGATTAAAGGGCGATGGTCCTTTCGAGGACCCTCGCTTCTTCATGAGTGACGGACATTTGTTCGTCATTCATGGAGATTGTCTCATTTCCAGGGTTACGGAAGTAACCCTGGGTTGGGACAAGGACCCGGATGATTCGGGTCCAATTAGTGACGATTACGTCACTAATGATGGACTGTTCTTTTTGGGCAGTCCAAATCTTGATGACAACAACAAAGCCTTTGCGGACTTTCCGCATTTGGCTGCTATCATGGAAAAAATTATTAATGTTGTTAATCATAACAACAGTGTCTGGTTTGATCCAGACGCTGCTAAGATTGACAACATTATTAGAAAGGAGGTTGATGAATAAAATATGGGGGCTTCAAAGCCCCCATATTTTTTTATTTTTTATTCTTTCATTGTTAATATTTTTTTGATTATGTAGATGATTATTGGAGTCCATAAATATAATTCTTTTGAATCATAATTATCAAACAACTGATCTCCTGTATATAATGATAAATCTTTCATACTCGTAATTTTACCATATATGAAATCATGTATCATACTCACGTAATCATATCGTTGACATTTGATGTGCCTACAACATATGGAACGTTGAGGACAACATCTACAGTCACATTCTTTACACGTTCTAATATCTGCTTCGTTATCAAATATACTAACAACTTCATCAGGAAAATACTGTTCGCATTCAGGAGATATACACCATGGATCATTCGGTATCATTACATCAATATCATTATCACCAAACCGAACAAATGATGAATCTGGATAATTGTAAGATTTATTAATATGATATTTGAAAGAATCAAGATACCTCAAAGGAGCATCTCTTTCAATCCATTTAAATGGGGATTTCTGATATAGAAAATCAATATCATGAATTCGTAATTTGTCAGGATTCAATACGATATTTTCATTTGAATTATCATCTATTAGTAAACCGTGTTTTGCCATAAACAAATTACCACATGGATCAAACAAAGATTCACCAGCTCTTTTGTAAATAAGACAGTTGTGTCTATGATCATAGAATCTAGAGATATAATTCTCAATCATATCATTCACCATTTTAATCAATCTACTTCTATGATTATAGTCATCTCTACCGATGATTGGGGTTAAATCAGAACCACCAACAGTTTGTAGATCAGTAACACATTCTTTGACAACCTGTCTATTTAAATTCTCAATAGCAGAATTATCTGTCGAATATAATTCATATGTTATTTTATATGAACCATCAGTATTTAATCCATCTTGTGTTACAGATGTTACTCTGAACAGATTATTCATGTTTAAATGTTTAACAATGAACATGTCATTTTCTTTTGGCATTATCGTACCAGGAATTACAAATGTATCTCCATTTAATGCATAATTTCTAACGGATGTTTGTGATGCATTAGATTCTTGTGGTGTTAATGGAGAAAAATCCAATAATGGGAAATTGACAATTCTGTCATATCTCAATGGAGATTCCTTACCTATGAATTGATAAATATCATTCATACCAAATGAATCTGTTGTATGTTGATCGTTGATATTATAATATATCACAAGTGTTCTTCCACTACCAGTGTATTTGTTAACTCTATTATGTAAATATTGATCATATTTATACATCTGATTGTCAACTAATGATTGTTCATCATAAATTAATTTCATTCAAATCATCTTCCTTTCGATGGTATATATGTAAAATATTACCGAGTCGTTTTCAACATATATTACTTCCTATTATTTTAATTTTATATATTTATATAATTTAAATGAATAAGAAGAGAAATCTTCTTATTACAACTCAAATAGAAAGAAGGAGTTATATGATGACTACAAAAGAACTCTTAACAGGAGCAAATGTTCCCGACATTCTTATCTCCTTTCCAGAGGAGATAAACACAATCATCGTTCATGATGGAAGATTTCATGCTGATGATGTTTTCTGTGTTGCATTTTTAAAAGAATGCTTTATGGAAGACATAAAGATTAAACGTATTTCTCGAAACATTGACATTGAGAAATACAATGCCTACGACAACATCATATGTGATGTTGGTGGGATATATGATGGACAACGATTCTTTGACCATCATATGTTTAATGGATCTCGACAAGAAGCTCATCAATTGCGATCTGCATTTGGATTGCTATGGGATGCATATGGTAACAAAACAATGTATCCTAAACTTGACAACTTGGTATCTGACATAAATAAACATGATGGAGACAGTTCTCGTTTTAGATCACAATTATGTGTCGCAATATCATGTTTTAATCCAGCGTGGGATGCTCCAGAAGAGAGCATTCATCAGTCATTTGATGCTGCTGTTGACGTTGCTCGAAATATTATAAAAGCAACCATCGTTTCAGACATAAATAATATGAGAGCAACATACACAGTATCAAACAATTCATATGTCGACAACAGTGTATTATTTTTGAATACTAGAGCACCATATGATCATCTTATTCCTACACAATATAAATACTGTAAGATGACAGCTCGATATTCAAATAGTGAATTTTCTTTAAGGTTGATAAATGGTTGGAGATTCCCAAAGACATGGTTGGAAAAATCACCATATTCAGCATTAAAGATAAAAACACAGATGCTGGCGTCAACAAATGACAGAACGTTGATACCTAGAATCTGTAGAAATTTAATAAAACCAAATTGATTATGTGAAAGGAAGTAGAAATTATGAAACATTTATCAGTATCAGACGTTAGAGATATATGTAAATATCTCGTTGCAAATGACGGTGACGTTAACAAAACAGCAGAAAAATTCTCTGTACCTCCTGATATGGTACAGAGAATAAAAGACAAGAGGTATATGGCTGTGGTATCTGACCAGTATTTCTCAAAGTCATATTACGAGAAAAAGTACGACAAACCATCAGTTGACACGTCAACTATCAACACGGAGGTGCTTAACAATGTATTTGTTGCACCTGCTGTTGAGAATATAATTGATGATGATAATAATAAAAATAATCAGAAAGAGGAGTCTGTTATGAATAATAATAATGAGGATAAGAATACATCAAAAGAAGAAATTATCGTTGAGATTGCAAACATGATTGCTTCTGGTATTGATTGTACAACAATTCGTAAGAAATATACAAGGTTATCAGCTCGTAGTGTAAATGAAATTCTGCGACAGAAATGTTATAAAGCATTGACAAAAAGTATTTTCAAATTTGATCAAGATAACAGAGTTATCATCTCTATTAAAGACGGAAAAGAATATCCATATAATTCATACATAAATACCAAAAAGCTTACATCTTCGGCTAAGGCAAAATATGACGTTGTATCAGACATCGAAAAACCAACAACAAAAATAGATGAACCGAAAATTGTAACACCGGATGAATATTTTTCAGATATGATCGGTAAGATTGTGTCTGAAAAGATATACAACAAACCAATCAATCAATTACCAGAATTATTAAAAGAGAAAGTTAAAACTCTTATAATGTCAGAAATTGAATCAATGACAATTAAGGAGTTAATGAAAATGTAATACATAATATAATATATCGGGGAGTAATACTCCCCGATTATTCTTATAATTATTTTTTGTGTATTTATATAATTAATGTGATGATAGAAAAACACTATCATTTACACATTATAAAAATTATGAAAGGAAGTATATAAAATGGGAAAATATGAATATGTCAATGATGTACAATATCTCGATCAACTTGCAGAAAAAATGGCAAAAGGGATATTTCCAGCGGTTGATGAATTCACTCTCAATGAAGTAGAAATCAGAATGAGAGAACTTGCATCAGATGTTATTGATATGGATGATTTGGAAGATGATGAAGATTTCAATGAGATTATGGAAAAACATTCAGAAATCATCCGAGGTCATATAGAAGACCAAAAGAGAAAAGCAACAACACATGATGTTGCAGTATTTGAATTAACCGATGAACAGAAGAAGCAAATACTTGATGATTGTCGTTCATCATATGTACGTCCAGAACCATCAGATTATAATTCATTCAATAAAGGAGTTGACAAAGAAAAAGAATTACTTGATAAAAGAGTTGCTGGATTGCGAAATTGTTATTATAATGCACCAGATTACATCAATGCAGTAAACACATACATGGAATGTGTGAAATATTCTTTAAAACACGATTATCCGTGGTTATCCGAATCTGAAGCAGTTAGAATGTTCAATAACGGTGAGATTCAGATAAATGTTCAATTGCCAAAATTATATCTCAATTATAATACAATGATCACTGATCCAGAAATACTTAAAGGAATATGGACAGGTGAGATATCAATCATTAGTGATAAAGATAATGAAATTTCTCGCAAGAATTATGTCAAAGATAAGGATGCTGAAGGTGTTGTTATCGACTATGATGTTGTAACTGGTTTGGAATATCAAGCAATGTCTGATATGGCTTCACAAGGATATGATACTCCATGTAATACGGTAATGAATTCAGCATCTTCAATCTATTCACGTTTCATTCCAGAATCAAAACGTAAATATGATCCAGTTGAAGTAAAGAACTTCTTTAGAGATCTCAAGGAAGATACGAAGATAACAATAATGAATGAAGAGAAACCGATTGGTGTTAATGAAGTAATCAGTTATGTCCAGAAAGATAACAATAATGATTTGAATCAGATGTTATCTACAAATATGGATAAATTCATGGTAGCAATATCAAAACCAACGAACAATTATTCTGAATGTGCATACACTGAACGTTTACAACAACACAAACAAGAAGTGAATGCAAAAGCAGCTAAAGTTGAAGCCGATATTATGGCTGCTATTAAAAGTGTCAAGGTGTAATACAATCGAATAATATATGTCGGAAACACACCCTCTGTGCATATATTACGCTGATTGTAGTTGTTCTGCGTTCACCCTCTTCGTTAAATCAAGTAAAGAGTCCCCCATTACGGGGGACTCATATCTTGATATTATTTTATTTTTACTGAATCATTTGTTATTGTTGATTTAATAAACATGTCTTTATATTCGTCTGGTATAATGATATGAATTCCACATTTAACAAATGGAATTATTTTTTTCGTATTATTTATTGAATCAATTGGTTTATCAATCGTATCTGATATATACAATGTAAAGAAACCGTCGTAATTTCCAACAATCGAAATATCAAATTCACCATTATTAGTTTTATTACATCTGATGATAACAGAATTATCATCAGATGAAAGATGTTTTATTGGAAAATATCTATTTGTTAACGATTCATTCTTCCATATATTATCATATAGAGACAGAATTTTGTCATTGTCAATCTCATGTATTCCAATATCATGTAATTGGATATGATACAATGTAACACCATTCAATTTAGGTAGATTCAATAAATCATTATAGTCATTAGAATCATTAAATTTTATTGATTGGAGTATATCTGTTTCAATATTACAATTATTAGGATTCTTGACAATAGAATTGGTATACGAATAAATATCATTATACTGATTGACATTGAACATATAACGAATGTTATGATTGATGATATGTTTGTTTGATATCATCATTTTTATAAATGTAGATTGATCGTTTGTCGTATAATAATTACCAAAAATATCTACATAAACATTTCCATATTGCAACAATGAAGAATCCTTAATGTCATCAACTAGTTCAATCACTTCAAGATTCTTTAAAGATTTTAGATTACATAATTGGAATGTTGTTGGTGATATAATGTGTAAAGATTTATCATCGGTTATACATCTACCATTTACCCAGAACTCATAACGTTCACGTGTCAATGGGGTTGGAATGTATCCAGTAACATCAATAACACCATTTTCTGGAATATTATATAACGAATAACGACATATTCCAACATATGATGTTTTTATAACTTTAACATCAGGATTTTCAGTAGTATCTATACATAATCTTTTATTGTGATTATTATGTCTTGTGTCTGATATCGGAAGACGTACATTATTTTTTGTATCATTATAATACTCAAAACAATTATACGTATTTGAGTTATCATTCTGAATTGTATCAGATGATGTTTTAACATATTCATTATGAAGATTGATGCATATTGGTTTATCAATATTTTTTGTAGGAACCAGAATGAATTCATCATTTGGTAATATATAATACACTGGATCATTAATCTTAATCCAATCACCAGATGTTATAATATCTTCGGTTCTATTAGATATTGTTATTGATATTACACCACCACAACTTTTGTATGCTGTAGGAGAAGGTGACACTGTGCAGATGTATGTTCCAGATGGTATATTTTCATCACTACATTTCAAAACTGATAATGATTGATTTTCATCATTTCCAGACATACATTCAAACATCAATGTTGAAATGTTTCCATTATATATATTTGATTCATTTGTTGATATACAAACGAGATTCATTTTAGTATTCTTTTGATATGAATCAATTGGTTGGTTTATTGTGACTTTATACTCATTATTATTTATGGATTGATCTATATTGATATCAATAAAAGGATTCTTTACATATAAATCAAAATCACTATATGTGTATTTAATACCATCACTTTCAGCAGATATATCACACATTCTATACAATGGAGAGTTTGTATATCTACCACTTCTCTTGACACGTTGTATATGATATCCATTATCAGATTTAAATGATTCTGGTGTATAATCATTCTCAAAATAATACTTTTCAAAACCATCAAAATGTTTTCGAATATTTATGTTAGAATACATATCATTTGTTGTTGTATTTGTATTTATTGACAATATTGGTTTGAATCTAACATTGCAAACATCATCATTCATTTGAATAGAATCAAATACATCAGATCTGTCATATGATAAATATACAAGTATCTTTTTAGATGTTGGGAAGTTTTCATTTGGAATAACTTCAATTGAATGTAGAACATTATTTGTTTTGAAATCATTCGGATTATCAAACTTAACACCATCAATCATATTAACCTTAATTGAATATGACGAAGTATCAATCCACATATGATTTTGATAATCATACATATATACTTCCAATTTATCTGTGTATGGTATATCTACAATACGTTCAATAAATGAATTGGTTACATTGTTACTGCGTCCATTATCTATATACACTAATGCAGATTCGTATGATCCAACATTGTACCATGTCGACGGGGTTTCTAGATTCTTGATATAATAATTCAAACGTTTAATATATGATGTAAGATATTCTTGTTTGATTTTACAATTATCAATCAAATCAATGATTTTACTACGTTCATTATCGTCTTTAGCATTGTCCAATTCAATCACATATCTATCAATTAATGCATTATATGAATCGATTTGTTTTTCTGACGAAGAAATATATGAGTTAAATGTCAATATCTCATTATCCCAAATATCATGATCATTTGGTTCTTGTCGTAATACAGGATACATTTCAGACAATGTCAATGGATTTACGTTATGATTTATCATATTGATTTTAAATCCATCTTCAGATAATGAAGATTGTTGTCCGATATATACAAAACAATGTCTCTTCATATCTTCGTTAATGAATCTATTATCAACATTCTCATCAAGGATCCAGTTTAATCTTGTATATACATAATCGGAATTATTCTGTACAAATACGGGATCCCCAGGAAATGCATACTTATCTTCTGAAGAATTAAAAGGCTCAATATAATCAATTATTGGGTAATATTCATAACCATTGTTATTGTATTCATTCAAGAAGTTTGATACATTATTTGATATAACATGACACTTTATTGGATTATCGAGATACTTTTTGATTCTGGTAATATCAGTTATCTCAAACCATTTAGAATCTTCTTCATTAACAACTGCTTCAATGAATCCTTTATTGATTCCATGATCGATGTTTGTTATTTTTATTGGGAACATATAATCATTTTCTTCATTCATCAAATATATCCTCTGTCCAACAAAGTATTTACCATTTATAGATTCTAAAACATTATTTTCATCTAAATCTATATGTAATATTTGAGATGGTTTAAAGAACATTCTATTTGAATGATGATTTCCATAATCTGAATTGATCATGTCATTTAATGATTGATTCGATAGATAGATTCTATCAATAGAACCGGGTAGGTACGTTACCGGATTCAACACAAGTTCGGATGTGTATTCGAGTTGTTTAAATTTATTACCCAATAACAATTCATAATTCATTGGTGATGTTTTTGTATTGACAATTCTTTTATCAACAACTTCAAAACTCTCATGAATATTTTCTATATCAATTGCGATATTGTCAATATTACATATTTGATTAAAACTTTCATAATTATCTGAAGTAGAAGATACTCTGTTGAATTTTAATGTTACATTTGATATGGTATCAAGTTTATTTAACTCTGCATCAAGTATGTCAAAATCAACAACTAAATCTTCATCATCAAAGAATGTATATTCACATATTTTATTAATAGATGTAATCACGTATTTATTATTTGACATATCAATCGTTGGAATAAATAATAATGTGACATTTCCTGATGATGAGTTGTTATTTGGAATGGAAATATGTTTATCATTAGATGATAATGTTATTGTAACATATTCTGGTTTTGCTGAATATGATTGATTGAAATTATCAATAGAGATTGTATCAAGTGTATATAAATCAAATATATAATGTTCCAAGATATCTTCACAATATTTTGTCAATTCACCATTACTTCCAAATTGTTCATTAAATGCTACGTCCAAATCAGAATATAAATTATCTAATGTATTGATATAATCATTTACGTCAGTTATTATTTTCTGGAAAGTATCATAATAAATATTCCAATTTATCGTTGTATAATATCTATTATCAGCAATACATGAACCGATATTCTTTATAATTTCTATATCAATATCATTCAACCATGATTTGAATTCATATAGATTCAATGTTGAATTTATTTTCTTGAGATGAATATATAGATTTCTTATATATGGAACAGAGTAATCTTTGAATCCATAATTGATATAAACTCGCTTTAATATACCAATGAATTCTTCAACAAATGAGAATATAGAACTTGTTCTACCATTAAAACCAATTCTCAACATACTTCTCAATGTATTTCTAATAGAAGAAACCGTTTTGAGTATATTGTTACCATCTGACATTTTTGATGTAAAATATTTATTGATGATATTCAATGTATCTGGATGGATAAATGAATTATCTTTCAACGAGTTAATATCATTAATGTGCTTCTGTAATGAACTTGAGAAAGATTCCAATACATTTTGTTTATTGAATGATGTGTTGTAATCTGTTTTCATTGATGAAATATAATCATAACACATGGAAGTGTATTTCATAATTCTTCGAACAACGTCAATATCATTATGATATATATTAACAGATCCGCCATTAACAGATATATCCGAATATTTAACAAAATAACCATCATCAATATTTCCATCAGATATCATATTATACGGAACATTGTTCTGATAGTTGTTGAATACATAACGATACGGTGTTATCTTTGATAATCCAGTTTTATCGATTATGAAAGGTAATCCGTAATACGCATGATATCCTGATACAGGTAAAACGGAAGTATCAATCGGTGTTGTGTTTGGCGTTGTATAAAATTGAGAAAAATTAATTGATGTATGGTACTGAGATGATATCATATCAGATATACCAATATCAGAATACCTGTTGACGAATTTATCATGAGTAAGACGATATAAAAAATATGGTAAGAACTCATCATCTGAATTATACATCATATTTATCACATAAAACAGAAAGTTTATCGTGAACGGTGCTTTATCAGAAGATTCATCATAATTTAAATGATTACATGATGATATTGCAGAAGGTTCATAATTTATATCAGATGGATTATCTTTTAATAAAGAATCATCTAATTTACCTTTCAATATTTTAGAAAGAATATGAACACAATTATTTGCCGAATATTCATTGAATAGAACATTTGATAATTTCATTAATTTATTTTCTGCAAACCAATAACGGACACATCCAATGTGTTTATCCAATTCTTTATAGAATAAATCAAAATCAAATATCGTATTAGAATCAAACTTTTCAACTTCTAATTCTTTTGGATTGATTGTGTCTGTATACAATATGAAGAATTTATATATCTCATTTCCTGTTAAATTTGAATTAACATAAAATGTATTTTGAATACCATTGAAATGTTTGATTTCCGGATAATCAAATAACCAACAATCATTCTCAATATCATACTTCAAACATATGAAACATTGTTCTGATATTGGACGATTGAATCTTTTTGAATTATCACCATTTGATATGAAAGATGTTGTGATAGAATTCAATTTATGCAATACGTCCATTGATGATTTCATTAATGGTTTATATATCTTCATGATAGATGATGAATAATTGTTTCCGTAGAATATATCTGGTTTAACATTATACATTATTGGAGTATCCATAACATAATACAATGAATTCACAGCTGTCATAATAGATTCAAATTCATGAATCATATTTTGTGATACCAATGATGTTATTGAAGCAAACTTAACATAATTTGTTAATGCATTCTGTATTGTATTTCGTATCAAACTCAGTGGTTGTCTCAATTTTTCATTTATTTCATATTTCGGAGTATTCTTATCCATCACATTTAAGAATTCACCAATATTGATAATATCATTCGTTAAATCAATCATGTTATCGTAGTCACTGAATACTCGAGTTATTGTTTCATGAGATATGGAGGAATCTCTATCAATAACGATTGGGGGAGTGCATATGTTAATATCGTTAACTTTATCAGGACTTCCGTATACAACATTTCCTTTATTATCAATTATTGAATCATGATTCTTATTAGTATATATCAAAGATTTCTCTAATAAATCATAATAATTCACAGCAGGATATACATTTGGAAGTTCATGCAGATATTTCAATTCATATACAACGATATCGACATTTTCACTACCATTATTCTTTAACATTGTCAACGTGTTTGATTGTATATTCTTGATTGTTAACCCATCTTTTGTTATGATTCCAAAGTTTGGAACAACATTCTGTGATGATATAAAGTTTTTATCAAATATATCTACGATACAATATCTTACAGAATCATCGTTATTATAAACACTAACTGATGGATTTATGATACCCCAACCAATAACATCTTTGCTTAAAAATGAATTATAATCAATTGAAAAAGAATATATATGTGATGTATCAAGTTTATATATGATACATTCAAAGTTTGTCGGTTTCTTCCAGCGTACTTTGAATTTTAATCCTTTATCATCGAATGCGATTCTACAATCATTGCATATATATCCGTCTAAAGATATCATAATAGAAAATCCAAGTATATTTGAATATTTACCATTAGATAATTCAGATAAAGGTATGTAATAATCAGATTCTTTAATATGCATTTTATGTAAATATTGACGAATAAATTCATCACGTTCTCCAAAATGCATCTGGTCAAATGGTACGTCGATTATGTAATAATTTGAATTAGAATCATAATGGACATACTTCGTGTCTGTGTTTTTACAATTAAACAACACAGCATGTGTATTAACCATCATACCAGACATAGCATTCTTAAGATTCATCTTATATGTATCAATCAAAGAATCATCGATGTCGTCGAACGTATATCCTGATGTCTGAATTAAAGATATTAATTTATCTATACCATGTTTATTACCGACAACTTGATATGGTTGGTTAGTTAATATATTAGAATTAATTTCTTCAAGTTTTTTAATTCTATCTCTGATACTAATCCATTTTGTATCATTGAATGATTTTTTGTTATCACGTATTCCTTGGAGATATTTATGATAATCATAAAACCATGTGTTGTAATTTATTCTGGACATTTAGTCCATCCCCTTTCTTTATTATAATAATGGAGACCAATAAAGGTTATCGATTCGTTTTTGGAACCACAAGTGGACGGGGTAACACCCCGTCCGTTTGTTTATTCAAATAACATTTTATGTATTTTCTGGATAAATTCATCTGGTGTTAAGTTATTACAACATAATTCATTGAGTTGTTCTTCAGAAAGATTAATAGTGAATCTTTTCAGAATGTGATCATGTAGATACATTTTATTTAATTCTGGTGATAATAATGGATTATATATCACAGGATTAACAAAACCGATTCTACACGTTGTTATATCATTTAAACACACAAATGGATTTTCTGTACTGCCTGTAAACAAAATATGGTTCCTCCTTATCTTTTTATTTATAAAACACCGATAATTAAACCGATAAGTGTTTTTTAAAACAATTACCATACAAAACGAGATGGTACTTACCGAGTGTGTTATATTTATAACATGATTAAATTTTTAATGAATGGAAGTGTTTTTGTGGAGAATAGATTTTATCAGGAAGCTGTGTCTCTTAATAATGGAGCAAACTTTCTTCCGATACGAATGAAATTAAGATTGCCTGAACAGAAAAACGATGTTTCAGTGTATCTATTATCAGATTCTTTTGAGTATGATATTCAACTTATTAAAATGATGCCTGCTCCAAAGATTGAATATAAAAAGATTCTTATACCTTTTAAAGTGATTGATAAATTGGGTTTGCGACCGCTAAGATACATGATATCACAAAATGATTATATGAAGAAAATATCATATATAAATGAACAAAAATTATTACCTAAATTACAACCAATCCAATACCCATATCCAAAAACGATTAAAGAAAATATGTACATTCCAATGAGTGATTTTATGAGAACAACCAATATCAACATAAGATCATTGTCAATCAAATATGTCCAAGAACATATTTTCGATATGTTTTTACATGTATTGAATTTCTTTAATTATTCAAATACTAAAGTATTATTGATTGATACAACTCGTTATAAAATTTACAATAATCCGACACCACAAAACTACAAGAGTGATATAATAAATGCATTGTTAACAGCGTATGTTTATAATGAAGAATCTTCAATAAAACCATTGAATGTTACATTAATATTCCGAACACAAACAGCAGATTACAAATTCGATTTAAGAACATTCAATCGTCAAAGAGATATCACAAAATATCGTAAATTGTTACAAACGATAGGTACTACTTCTGAAATGACTTCTACAACGGATGAAGATGCTGGAGAATCTATTGATTCTTTTGAAAATAAAGAAGATTTAGATATAGAAGATTCTCTTGATAATAATCCAGATGATATCGAGGAAAAAACTATCGAAGATGAAGAAGTTCAAACTTCCGATACAGAAGAAATCAAAGAACTTCAAAAGAGTAAACAATCAACAACATCTTCAATCCAAACATCCATCAGCAAATTATCAACAAAATACAATACTGATATAACTCAACAGGTTAAAGAGAAGACTTCTGTATATGATGCAAAGACATTGGATATTAATTCTAGATTATTGAATAAAATAAATCCATCAACAAATGTTCTTTCAAATTATCGTGTTATATCAAATGAGATTGAACAGAATGATTCGAATAGTCCTGTTGAAAAAACATTATTGGATAATACTGCGAAGAATATGGCTAAACAGGTTGCCCCAGTAAATGTTCAAAATGCAAACAATACAACATCTTCTCCACGCGAATTGAAGATACGTGAAAATATTGGTAAATTGAAATTGAATAATGTGTCATTTAATACACTCGCATCAGTGACAGATGTTCCATTACCAAAAGCAGTAAAACCATTGCATTTATCAACAACAAATGCTGGTGCGTTGAAAGGATCGTCATTCGCAACAATCGCAAAAGAATATGAAGATAAGTTACTTGACAGAGACATTGTTACAACATTCATGAATCTATCCAAATTACCAGATGGATTTTATGTTACTGACGTTAAAGTTACTGATATATCAGATTCAACATCATTGATGAATAACTGGAAAGTTACATTAAAGAATAGACAAACACAACGTCAATCAATTGTAAATATTCGAGTTCCTAAATTGAAAAACGGTAGATTTTACAATAACGGAATTTGGTATAATATAGGTAAACAAGATTTCCCTATTCCAATTTTAAAAATTGACAAAAAGAAAGTTATGTTAACATCAAACTACAATAAGATTTCTGTAAATAGATATGATACAAAATCTCTGGTTGATATTGGTATGTTGATAAAAACACTGAAGGATACAACCAAATATATCCGAACAGGTTCCTCAACATCTACAAACAATGCATATGTATCTACCATTGAATATGATGAATATGCAAAACAATGGTATTCATTCATAAATAAAGAAGCAAATTGTGAAATATATTTCAATCGTAAACAATGTGCAAAATTATATAGCTTTGTTGATGTAAAGCCTGATGAATTCTGTTGTGGTATGATAAATAAAATTCCAGTTGTATTAAATACAGAATCTGGATTAACTCGTAAAGGTATAACATTGACAGAAACGATGCTAGAAACGCTTCCTGTTGAATATCAGAAAGCTTTTCATTCATCAAAACCGGGTAAGATGTCTATGTATTCAGAATGTAAACTTGATGCAATAAAAATCCCATTAGGTGTTGCATGTTGTGCATGGGAAGGATTGTCTACTGTATTGAAGAAAGGCAATATACAACATCAATTCGTTGATAAATCTTTTTCAGACAAGAAATACTTCATCATACCATTTAAAGACAAAAATCTTGCAATACAGAATACGATATCAAATCAATTATTATTTAATGGATTCTATCGTATAAATACAAAAGCATACAATGTCAGTGATTTTGAGACTCCTATTATGGATACGAATTCATTATATGTCGACATATTCAACCAGATGTTCTTTAGACAGTATTCACAGTTAACAACATTCATCACATGTTATGAATTCTTTGTTGATGCTATAACATCGGATGTTTGTTTACATTATAATTTACCAAATGATATTGTTGGAATGTTATTATATGCTTCAAACTTATTGGCAGATAACAATTGTGCTTCAGAAAACAATTCTGCATTATATAGAATTCGTTCATCTGAAATAATTCCAGCAATTATTCATTATCGTTTAGCAATGGCTATTTCTCGATATAATAATAACGTAGGTTCTAAAGTACGTGGAAATCCATTGGTATTCAACCCAAATGAGGTTATAAATGAATTACTGGCAGTACCGAACGTTGAACCGATGTCTGCATTAAATCCGATGAGTGAATTGCATGTTCGAGAGAATATTACCAAAAAAGGATTTAAGGGTGTTAACACTGACAGAGCATATAATTTAACAAAAAGAACATATGACGAGACGATGATTGGTAAAATGGCAATTTCATCACCAAACAATGGTACAGTTGGTGTTACTCGACAACTAACAGCGAACCCAAAACTTGAATCTGTACGAGGATATACTTCTCCAAATTCGGTTGGTGATGACGCAACAGATGTTGATCTAGCATCATTCTCTGAACTATTAACACCTGGAACTGTAACACGAGATGATGCTATTCGTACCGCAATTGCAACATCCCAGACATCACACATTATTTCAGTAGATGATGCTGAACCTGCGATGATTTCAAATGGTGTCGATGAAATCATTCCATCATATTTAACAGATGAATTTGCTGTTACTGCATCGGAGGATGGTAAAGTTATTGATCAGAATGATATGTTCCTGATTGTACAATATAAATCCGGTAAGAAACAGGCAGTTCCAATCGGAGATAAATATTCATTTAACTCAGGATCAGGTTTCTATGTAAACAACAAACTTCGTACAACATTCAAAGTTGGAGATACATTTAAACAGAATGACATTCTTGCATATCATGAAAAATTCTTCTCTAAAGGAGCAGACAATGTTGTCAGAATGAACATAGGTCCATTAGCAAAAGTTGCATTCATGGGAACATATTCAACATATGAAGATGCGGGTGTTATGACACAATCAATGTCAAAACGTATGACAACAAATGTTACGATGATGCAAGATGTTAAAATTAAAGCAACAGATGATATTGAATCAGTTGTGAAGGTTGGAGATCATGTTGAAGTTGGAGATCCATTGATTGTATTCGGTATTGGTGATACCGGTGATAAAAATGTTGATAACTTTTTGAAAGCATTCCAAACAAACAAATCAACCAATGTTATCAATAACGCAAAACGTGTATACAAGGCAACTCATTCCGGTAAAGTTGTTGATGTGAGAATGTATACAACAAAATCATTGGATAAATTATCATCATCATTATATACAATACTTGATGAACATTTTAAAGAGAATAAGAAAAAGAGAAAGATTCTTGATAAATATGATAATACAACTTCAACAGATAAACTTGGTGTTGTATACACATTACCAACCGAACCAATCAAAGGATCATCAATCAAAGGTAGAACATGTGACGTCTTAATTGAAATATATATTGAACATTCCGTAGGCGTTGGTATCGGTGATAAAGCCGTGTGTTACGGTGCATCAAAACAGATTATTTCTGAAATGATACCCGAAGGAGAAGAACCTTTCTCTGAAAGAAAACCACAAGAAGAAATATCAATGTTTGTTTCGTCAGGTTCTATTATAAAAAGAAAGATTCCATCCGTAATGATTATTGCTGCTGCAAATAAAATATTGATAGAATTAAAAGATAAACTTCGCGAAATATGGGAAAAATAAAACACGTTTCTTTCCAAATATTCATTGTTACTCAAACCCATTTGTAAAAACATTAGCGTCTGACATAACATATCAGCACTGTTGTTACATTATATTATAGAAAGTGGGTTTTTAAACGTGAAGACCGAAATATTAAACGTAGTAATCTCTGCACTAATCTCATCTGGATTTTTAGGAGCATTTTTAACATATGCAACTAAAAGAATTCAGAAAATCAACGAAGAAACATCCAGAGAAATGGATGAACAACGAACACGTCGAGTTGCTGTAGAAAAAGGAGTTCAGGCTTTACTCAGAGATCGATTATTATATCTCTATGATAAATATATGGAAAAGGAATATGCACCTTCGTATATTAAAGATAATTTTGATAATATGTATCAACGATACCATGTACTTGGGCAGAATGGTGTTATGGATGATGCATATGACAAATTTATGAAACTCCCCACAATATCACCACATCATGGCGATAACAACGGTAATGATTAATAATGTAAATATGTGTATATACACGAATAAATGAAAATGATACGGAATGGGGCTAAATGCCCCATTCTACATTTTTATATGGAAAACGTTCTCGTAATCATATAGAATTTTATTTATATGAATTTTATAATAATTTTAAATATTAAAGAAAGAAGTGAAATGATATATGGCAAAAACAATAAATGTTGATATAATTGACAAGTCGGTTGCACCCAAGAACCCTGTCAATATATGTATTGTTAATAAACCAAATCCTGCTAAAAATTGTGCGGTTACAGAATCACAATTATATCGTTTAATTAACATGCCATCATATTGGGTATATGAGGCTGGTACAACAAATATTATTACTGGTAAAAACTTTGAAAAGTATTTTCCATCATCAAGTGGTGGTGGAACTGGTGGTCCCACTGAAGCTGAAGATGTTTCATATGATAATACAAAATCAAAAATTCCATCATTGAACGTTCAGGGTGCTATTGATTATTTGAAAGAAAATGGTGGTAGTGGTGGTAGTGGTTTGAACCTAGGAGAAACTAACACAACAGCATATCGTGGTGATAGAGGAAAAACGGCATATGACCATTCACAACTAACAACAGGGAATCCACATGGTGTTACAAAAACAGATGTGGGTCTCGATAAAGTAGACAATACATCTGATGCTGATAAACCCATATCAACATTACAACAGACCGAATTTGATAAAAAGCTTGATACCGATAAAGCTGTTGGTAAAAACGTGGCAGGTCAGGAATTCACAGTTGCTGGTAAAAAAGTAACTGCTGGTGAAGGTGCTGAAATATTTAATGATTATTTAGATAACATAGCAACAGGTGAATATTCTCATGCTGAAGGTCATGGTACAGAAGCAACAGGTGAAGCTCAGCATGTTGAAGGTAAGTACAATATTGAGGATACAGAAAATAAATTTGCCCACATTATAGGAAATGGTACAAGTCCAGACGCGCGTTCCAACGCATTCGCAATTGATTGGAATGGTAATATTTACGTTAACAATTCCCTAACAGGTGTGAATGTAAATGATTTACAGACAGCGTCACATGCACATAGCAATAAAGAAATCATAGACAAACTATCCGTTGATGAGTCAGGTAAATTGTTGTATGATGGAAATCCAATATCAAGTGGTAGTGGAACATCAATAACGATTGATTCAGATTTATCAGAAACATCGAAAAATCCAGTTGAGAATCAAGCAATCACATCGAAATTATTACCTCTTGAAACAGCATCTCATACTCATACAAACAAAGATATTCTTGATAAATTCTCAACCGATGAAGATACAAATGAATTACTCTTCAATGATACACCTGTTATTATAACAATTACTGTCGATTCAGCATTGTCTGAAACTTCAACAAATCCGATACAAAACAAAACAGTTACACAACAACTCAATCAAATTAATCAACGTATTCCAACCAAAACATCACAGTTATCAAACGATAAAGAATTCCAAACAAAAGAGGATATTGATACATTATTAACACCATATGCAAAAACAACTGATATTCCAACAGTACCATTGAAGATATCATCATTTACAAATGATAAAGAATATCAAACAAAGTCAGATGTTACGACAATTCTCACAGCATATACAAAAACATCCGATCTTAAAACAAAACTATCACAGTTTGAAAATGATGAAAATTATATAAAGAATACAGTAGACAATCTTGTGAATTATTATACAAAGACAGAGACATATAACAAAACTGAAGTTGATACATTGATTGGTAGTATTAATAGATTAACATCGGAGATTGTCACAGAATTACCAACAACGGATATTTCTACATCTACAATTTATCTCGTTAAAAAAGGCGAGACAACAACTTATACACAGTGGATGTATATTAATGGAACATGGGCTGAATTAGGTGATACAACAGTAGACCTTAGTAACTATTATACTATTACTGAAATCGATAATAAACTATTGACATATGCTTCGTTGGATATTGTTAATAATCACATCAATGATGATTCCAAACATGTATCAACAGACGAGAGAACGAATTGGAATAAAGCGGTTAATGATTCTCATACTCATGATAATAAAAATGTAATTGATAAATTTACTGAAGATGATAACGGTGGATTGTTGTATAATGGTGAACAGATAAATGCAGAAGCAGATAATGTTTGGCATGGTACCAGAACTGAGTTTGAAGCGATTCCTGCGAAAGATGAGAATGTAACATACATTGTTGAAGATGAAGATGATGATATTGTATCAATGTTTATAGATGATACTGCCTTGAGTCAAAAGAAAACTTGGTCTTCTCAGAAAACACAAACAGAAATCAACAATTTGATTGATGACAATGTATCTGATACAACAAACAAAACATGGTCTGCTCAAAAAATAAGTAATATGATTATTCCAGTTTATAAAATTCCTTTTGATCAAGATATAGATTTTAATAATTATAAGGATACCGGTTATTATACAACCAGTAGAACATTCTCAACCGGTGATTTCACACATAGTATACTGAATGCACCAACGAATGGTTGGCTACCAGCCGGAGGTTTTGCACTTGAGGTGAAAAATTTTGCAGACGGATGGAGTACACAAATATTATATTCATATGTCGAATTTGATAACAGTTCAACTCCAGTATACATGAGAACGTTTTTCTATAAAGACCAAACTTCAGGTTCCATTTATACACCATGGAGACGTATTGGTGGTATAAATGATAATTCAACATCTTCAAATGAAACTTGGAGTAGTAAAAAAATAAATGAACAAATATTCGCACAAAAATATACAACTGATACGTCGGCACATATATGTGTTAAATCATTAAACAGTTGGGGAATATCTCCCACAAATAGTAAAAATGTAGTCAAAGTTACTGCAGTTACGGCAGATGGTAGTTGTAATGTGTCAATATGTACATTTCAACAAGGAATGTCGATGGTGTGTAAGACAATATCTGAACAGGGATTGTCTGTGAAAGCTACAAATCTATATGGAACGATCGGTTATACTGCAGACGTTCTCTCGGTTGTTGTTGCTGAATATTTAGGTCAAATATCTTAATAGAAATGAGGTGAACATATATGGCTATTTATCAAGGAAATAAAAAAGTTGCAAATAATGTAACATTTCTCAACAATTCTTATTCAATGCCAGTTGGTTCGATAATTCCATTTGGTAGTAACGATATACCAACAGGATATCTTGCATGTGATGGTTCGGAAATATCTAAAACAGATTACGCTGATCTGTATAAAGTTATTGGTAATTCATTTGGAACACCAACTGACACAACAAAGTTCAAACTACCTGATTTGAGGAATAGATTCATTCAAGGTGCTGACGGAAACTTAGGTAGATACGTAGAAGAAGGTTTACCTAATATTACGGGAAATTTTAATACATATGACTATAAGTTAGCTGATACTGAAGGGTGTCTTACTAAAAACATAAGAAATCCAAACAGCGGAGCTGACATTGCCAGTGGTTCAGGTGTTGTATCTCCATATACACAATTTCTTTTTGATGCTTCAAACTCAAATTCAATCTATGGTAATTCAAATACAGTGCAACCACCAGCGGTTTGTATTACATATATAATCAAAGCAATACCAATTGATGATGTTAGTTCTTCTAGTGGTGACAATAATAATTATCAATTGCTTGAAAATAAACCTTCAATCAACGGTGTTGAATTGATTGGAAATAAAACAACTGCTGATTTGAATATTGTTTCAGAAAAGGCATCTGAAACAGTTTCGGGAACATCAAAAATGTGGACAACGGTTGATGAAACAACTTCCAAGGTAACATTACACATTTCAACAGAATAAAATTAATTTTATTTGAGGAGCTGTTTATTTATGAATGATATGATTAAAACAACATGCAATGTTGATATCCCAGAAGAAGAGCTTTCAGCATACAAAGATTACGTCACTAAGAAGTATCCAGACAGAAAAGTTGACAGTGTTAACATAACAATTGGTGATGACGGAATGGTTGATATAGAAACACATTTTAAACCACAACCAAAATTCACTCGCATCAGACGTATCACGGGATATCTTGTTGGAACCGTCGATAGATTTAATAACGCTAAACGTGCTGAAGAACATGATCGTGTGAAACACGGTGTTTAATTTATAGAAATATATTGGGGGTATATACCCCCAATATTTATTTTATTATGTATAAAAATAATTATTATCAACTATCTGATATCAGATCAAAATGTTTAAGGAGTTATCGTTTATGAAAACTAGAGATGAGATATTACGTCGAGATTTTTCTGATGAATTTATCAATAAGATGAAGAATTCTTGTGAGATGTCACATTATAAATACGGATGGATGTCGGAAACATACCCAGAATTAGCTCAAGCTTATAAATGTATTCAAGAGCGATTGGATTTGTATATTAAAACACACAATACAGAATATCTTGTGGATATTGCTAACTTTGCAATGATTGAATTTAAATATCCAACATTTACAAATGCTAAATATAGTCCAAAAGATTCCAACGAATCACCTGGTTTGGCTGGTGGAATATCATATAAAGAACTCATGGAAAATGATATGTGATTGATATAATGATACCAAATATATTATAGAAAACGTCTCAGTAAATTCCATGGTATATAGAATAACATATTAATATTATGGCATTTTATTCTAATGAAGAAAGGCTGAATTGATTATGAATGATAACTTTTGTAATTGTGGTGGAAATCACACACCACCAATGTTATACCCACCACCGCCAAATTACCCATACATGAGACCAACATGTGATTCATATGGACATTGTGATTGTGGTCATAATTGTCCAGATCAGCAAACTCCAGTCGCACCAACACAACAGTTTCCTGTATCAGGTTCAATGCAAGGTTCTGGTTGTGTTGTAACCGGTGCATATCCTTATCTGTTTGATACAACGTTGACAACATATGGACTTGTGTTGAATTATTCTGAAAGTGTATATACAAGAATTTCACAACGTCCAGATCCATCATGTATAAATCTTACAGGAACACTTGATATGACTGATACAACATATCCGAATAATGTTCGATATGAGTTCTTGAAGAATAACATCGATACTAATTTCGAATCTCTTAAAGGTAATCTTCCTGTTATGAAAGATACTTTGAGATTTAGGATATATTATACAGTCTATGATAGTAAAGGTGGTATTGTTCATACTGCAAATGTTGATGCAGAAACAAAGAATATCGCTTTACATTATACAGACATCAAAGATTTATTTGTTAACTCTGTACAGACATGTGTCATTGACAATATTCCTGCGATGACATATTCGGGATTATACAAAATCAAAATCAATAAAGTTGATGCATACGCAAAAGTGGTAGATACAAACAAACATCTCATGGATACGGTGAATCCATTCTATCAGTTTACAAACAACAATACGAAGATTGTATTACAAAACGAAACAATTTCAAACACAGAAACTGATTCAGAAATATTGATTGCATCATGTGAACCAAACCAAACATTTGATTATGTTGCAAATGTTTCAAACCGTTTACGTTTCTCATTCACAACATTCTTATCACTGATGATAGTATGTGGTGATACTGCTGAAATATGTGATAAACTGAATAACCCAACACATTTTTCTTTGCAGAAACTTCAAACTGAAGTTGATTCATTAACTGAAGCTTCTGTTGATTTACGCACAGATGTCAATGGTCTGAATGAAGAGAATGAAACGATTAAAGAAAATGTATCAAGTCTACAAGATGAAGTTGGTGTAGGTAAAATAGATCTTATTGAACAAAATCTCAAACGGTATAACTGTTTCAGTATCGTTAATGAAAAAGATGCTAAAGGTGGTAACGAAATAACATTCACTTGGTCTGATAATTTCAACTGTGTTGTTGCTGGAAAAACAACAACAGCAGCCCGTTTCTGTAATCTCATTTTTAGTCTCAATGAGCTTCCTGTTGGTATAAAAGCTGGTGGTAAATTATATCTTACATATACATCAACTGATCCAAATGTTAGTATACGTTGTTTATTCTATAAAAACGAAGCGATGACTGGTTCTGAATATTATAGTGAAAGTGGAACAATTAATCTCCCAGATGATATAAATGGAATAGTTATCAGAGTGAATGTAATGCCGAATAAAACCGTAAATGGTAGTATATATGTTGATATTGTTACAACAAAAACGAACGAAGAACTCGTCGCAGATATTGATAAAACAAACGAGTTGGCTTTGATAAGCAGAGATGTGCTTCCAACAAATACTGATGTCAACACTGTAACAAACAATGGTGTTTGGTTAATAGATAGCCGATATACCTATACAAATTTACCAACGAATGAAACATCTGGATTCTTCACAAGTATCACAACGGCTGGTTGGACATATCAGGAATTTTCTGCATTTAGTTCAGTTAATGTGTATAAGCGTCGTGGTAAAGGAGAAAGTTGGTCAGATTGGACAATGTTGACACAGAAAACATACCCCACATCAGGTAAATATGTTGCATTTGGTGATTCACTCACATGGGGTGCTGTTTGGGGTCCAACACCTGGCGTACATTATACACAAGCAGATGAAGATTATAGAATTCCAACTCGAATTGCTCTTGCTGTTGGTATGGAATCTAATTTTGAAAACAAAGGCAGTAGTGGAGCTGGATATGTTAAGGTTGGTTCTGCTGGAGATACAATAACAGGAAATGTTGCAGAATATGATTTCACAGGAGTGTCACTCATAACAGTAATGGGTGGTGCAAACGATAAATCGTATATCAGTCTCGGTTCATCTGATGCCACTGCGGATGATGGTACTATCTGTGGAGCAATTAAATCAATAATTGACCATGTTAAAACATACGCTCCGAAAGCAAAATTAGTTATCATTCAACCAACACCATCTGGATCAAACTCAATTGATGATATCTGGAATGGTAAAGAAGCTGGTGGTTGGTCTCTTAATGATTTTGACAGAGAAGTATCCGTACTGTGTTACAACAACCATGTTAGTTATGTCAACTGGTGGGAGTCTAATTATTGTGATAATTGGAAAACACATAGTGGTGGATATAACATGTCAACAGGGCCAAACTATTCGCATCCGAAAATTGCAGAGGATTATGCAATTATCGGAGATTTTATAGGCAGCAAAGTTTCAGCATGTATTTCTGATAAGTCAGGAATATTGCTAAATGATATAAAAACAAACTATATTGAACCAATAAACCAACAGAATAAATTCAACTGCACAAACTTACTACCAACAACTCTACCAAATAAAGAATATAATGAATTAAAGTTTGAATATGTTGATGGAATGTATCATGTATATGGAACACCAACAGCATCAACAAGATTTGTTGAAATTGATGGTAGTGTTTCAACAATCCCATCATGGTTTGTTCCTGGTAGAAAAGTATATATTAAGTTTTCAACAAAAACAGCATTGTTCTTGGGTATCAGATACTTTACTGATGAAAAACCTGATGGTGATTGGTTGATACAAGTAAAAGAAGACACATCATTCATAATTCCTGATGTTAGTCAGTATGTTGGTGTTGCTCTCCGTTTACAAATTCCAAAACAACCATCAGGAACAACAATTGACGAGTATGTCACTGTTGGTGTTCTTGATAGTATGTCAAATGATGAATTAACAAAACGTGTTGAAGAATTGACTCCACCAAAGAAAACTTATCCACCATTATTCACACTTATTGATGATGATGGTGACAAACACTTCTTGTCTGATATAGTTCCTATCATTGAAGAAAAACAAGTTCCTATAGCTTCCGCTGTATCATGGCACTTCCTATCACAAGGTGAAGGTTATACAGCCGATACTGATACACCATCTCCAACTGGTAAAAAACCTCGTTGGATGGATTGGGAACAAGTTGAAGAAGCATATGGTAGGGGTGCAGAAATACTTAATCATACATATAGACATCTTACAGGCAGTGTTGCTAGTGAGAAAACAGTAACTGATCTTTCATATAATTATGGAAGAATGAAGAATCGTCTCAACATACATGGTATAAGTGGTTCAGATATCATAGTATTCTCATCAAGTTCAGGTAACTATGAAAACGCACAACAGGCAGCATCATATGTTGGAAAGGCTGCTATAAAGATAGGTGGTAATATCCCAAATACACCAGATTCTAATATATACGCTCTATCAAGATATCGTATAGATTACGCTTCTACAGAAGGTGGTACTGATTGGGATTATAATGCCATGAAAACATGGGTTGATAACTGTGCTGCTAATGGTGGATGGATGATAGGAATGTTCCATACGTCTAATGAAATATATCGTCATGCTGTTGCTGTCGATGAAAGTGGAAATGCAAAATACGATGGCGAAGGTAAATTGTTGGTATTATACTATGCATCTGGTGAATCTGGTGCAACTGTTGAACTTCCTATTGGACAAAGTACAAATTTAAACCGCGTGTTTGGTGATGATGGTGGTGTGACATTAACAGTTGGAAAGGTTTTATATGTTCCAATGTTGAGAAACATCATTGATTATGCAAAAGAAAAAGGTGTAACAATTTGTACTGCCGAATATGCTTTGAAAATATATTATGGCGTATGATATATAAATAGATGAATGAGTGGTGCATAATGCACCACTCGTTTATTTATTAAATTTAAAAGAAAGGAATGAAATATTTTGAATATTGATGAATTAAAATTTCATTTAATTGAACAAACAACTGTTGCCGGATCATCACCACTAACATTATCAAATCCATCTGGTGATGATTTGATCGAATATTCCATAACAGGAAACATCGTTCAAAACGGAACTCCTACTCCTGAAAACCCTATTGAAATACAAGGTGTTGGAGAATTGGTCACTGAAGGAGAATATTCAGGAAAATATAAAATTCCCGTAACAATAACAAATGGTGAACAAAATGAATCTACTGATATATATCTTGATACTCTACTCATGAAAGATGAAGTTTTATATAGCAACGGCACAAGAGATGTTAAATGGCGTAAGCATGTCACGGATATAAAATCAATATATAAAGCAGCGTCGGGTAATATTCTTGGTATTTCAAGTTTTACATCTGAACAAGAATATGGTATGTCTCGTGAAAATGTTTTATGCAATGTAACATCAAATGGTAATTCAACCATTGTTGGGAGTTGTTATTTAAATGAAAAAAATGTAGCTTTTGTCGGAACATCAACAGACACATTGGAAACATTGCAAGAAAAATATAATGGTGCTATTGTATATTATCGATTAAAAACACCATCAACAGAAACAGTCACTCTTCCAAATATACCAACACCAAAAGCAGAAACTTCACAATTATCAATTGATACAACTATCAAACCAACGAATGTTTCTATCACATATAATAAAAATGAAACGAAAATAATTGACGAAGTTGTGTTCCACAAAAATGGTATATCGACATCTATTGATACCTTAGAATTCAATGGAAATTATATATGGAACAAAATAACACAGATAGTGTTGAAACACACATCTGGTACTTTTAAAGCATCTGCTGAGGGTGATGGACTTAAGTGGAAATATAAAGAGCAGGAAGTTACGAGTAGTAGTTGCAACTTCACAATTGATGATAGTGATGAAAACATTTATTTGTTATTTGATAAAGAATTGAGTAAGTTCACTTGTAATAATGATGATAAATTGCTTCTTGATTTATCAGATTTAAATGGTAAGATAACGAATACTCTAATTCTTTATAATTGCAAAAACATAACAGGAGATTTATCTGATTTAAACGGCAAGATAACGAATCACTTAAATCTCGGTAATTGCACAAACATTACAGGAGCTTTATCAGATTTGAATGGTAAGATAACAAATACTTTAAGTCTCGGTAATTGTTCAAACATAACAGGAATTTATTCAGGACAATCATACCCAAAAACAATGAACTTATCTAATACAGGACTTTCCGCTTCTGATATGGATAGTACGCTAATCAATTTTGCGAATAGTTCTGTTACAAATGGAACGTTTACTGCAAATAACATGACAAGAACAACAGCATCTGACGATGCTGTTGCGACATTAACAGCAAGGGGTTGGGTAGTAACAGGTTTGACTAAAGTAGAAACATGACATATTTTAATGGAATAATAATGAAGAAAAAATAAAATGGGGAACTATGCTCCCCATTTATAAATATATATTTATATTTTCATTAATATCTGATTTTGACAACATCCCATTGTTAATCATATAAGGCACATCTTTAGTTGAATCCCATTCAACTATTTGTGATGATTCATTGATACTTTCAAGATATTTGTAATTGAAATGTTCGTTATCTACACGATATAAATATGAATCGTCCCATTTTACATCTTCCATGTGACAATCTTTATTACTCAACAACACGAATGTCCCTTGTTGAGCATCCATTATATAACAATCATTTTCAAATTTTATAATGAGAAATTCATGACCACCTTTACCTTCGTTCCAACTTATATGACAATACCAACGTGCAAATGTTTCTTTTGTATTTTTAAGATGGTTAATTAAATCAGAATATCCATGGTTTAACATTATACGTTTTTCACCATGTACAAAATCTTCAGGTTGTATTTGTAAAGCATTATCACGTGGTGAATATATAGGACGTGGTAATATATGATAGCCACGTATACATGATTCAGCACACCATGAACAGAGAAGACAATTCTGATTCCCTGTTGGTTCTTTCTTATCAGATTCACATTTGTCATGTATTCGATTACAAATGTCTTTCATAAATTGCACAATCCCATTCTTTGATGGACCCAATTGTCTATGTTTGGGACATGGTTTTCCTTCGATATAATATTTGACTTTAACTTTATGAACGTTGGAGAACTCTACAATGTTATCTGGTGTTGATATTAGATATTCACGATCAGGTGTCATCCAATCATATCTATAAAACATACCATCATAATTTTCAGTTTCAATACAGTGAATATACCCTTCTTGTTCAACTGAAAATGGAATAAGATCGGGATACCCTTCAACATAAACATGTACTTCTTTGAGTGGTTTATCCATAGAAGATTTATCGAAATCTATCCATTCTTTGTAGTTAAGATTGTAACTTCCTCTTGGTATTATATTCCGTAGTGAAACGCGATATATAAATATTGATGCAATACCAATGTATTGTGTTACAAACAGAGGTCTGTCAATTTTAATTTTGGGCATATGATTTGTCGGAGAACCAAAATAAAGATTGTTAGATTTAGGCCTTTTTACTTGAACCATGTTGTCTTTTTTAGGAGTGGTTACCTGTTCGGTGACCACGCTAATATTATAAATATTTCCAAACCTATCTATCATATATAAACACCTCGCATTTAATCATTTATAATCAAGATATCTTTTGTATTAGTCAATAATTTGTTTAAAAGATCATATCAAGAAGTGAATAATCAAACAACGCTGGTGTTAATATAATATTATTCGTTTTCACAACGTCATCAAGAATGTCATGATATTCTTTCCATGCATCCGCTATACTTAATTTTGTATCACATTCATCAATGTTCATACATATATCCGGTGTTAATCTTTGACATCCGTATGGTCTTTCTTCAAAAGACAAATCACAACCGGTTGGTGTCAAATGACACCAACCAATTGTTCTATATTGCCCAAGAGTTCTTTGAGGATTTTCATCTGAACCAAGAGGTCTGATGAAATATCCATACTCATCAGAATCACTGTCTTCATCAACACAATCATCACAATATGCATCAATCGCATATTTATTGGACGCTAACATTTCCAATATTTTCTCTTTGGATAAATCTTCGAATTGTTCCGGATGATATGCACCCGGATAATTCTTACAACATTTACCACAATTTTTACACACATCAAGTGTTTCATTATTTTCGATTTTCTTATATTCAAACATATTAATTCTCCTTTTCAAATTTAAACAAGAAGTCTTGTGGTGTTAATCCAACGAGTTCATTAGCCCTTCTTTCACCTGGCAACTGGTGATATTTGATTGTGAATTCTTCGTCAGATAAAGTGTCCTTTATGGAATTAAACTCACGTATTGCATCGTCTTCAATCTTTCTTAAATGGTTAACATGATCTATATGTCTATTATCATTATTAATAATCCAATCTAAGATATGACCAACTTCATGTCGTGCTGTAATTTTTATTATATGCTTAATGTAATCTTCTGTTTTTGGCGACATCGAAGGTATCATGCTGAAACAGTCAACGAAAAATCGTTCCATATTAACACATATACATATTCTAGTCGTATAACAGATATCACTACTATCACGTTTAAAGTATGTTAATGTCTGAAAAGGACCCTTATTACGATACGACGAACATGATTCCTGTACATATTTTCGTGTAAAATGACCCTTGTGACGTTCGAAACGAGATTCAGATAAGTCCTCAATGGAATTTATATATCGGAGCATTATCATGTGTTTATAATGTTCAGTGATCTCTGGATATTTCTCAATTTCTGATATACATGTTTGTATGATATAATCACTTAATGTTTTGAGATATCCTCTATCACATATTATACTTTTCATTTAAAGACCACTCCTTTTTTCATTTTTCCAAGAATCTATCATATCCTGTGGTGTTAATCCAACAAGTTCATTGGCCTTTCTTTCATCTGGTATTTGGGAATAATACCTGTTGAGGAATTCTTCATCAGATAAATCATCCATTATTGTATATAACTCATTCCTTGACTCCATATCAATTTTTCTTAGATTGTTAACATGATCCACATGTTTATTGTCAACGTCATTGATATAATTTAAAATATGCCCAACTTCATGCCTTAGAGTAATTTTTATAGCATACTTAATATCATCTTCTGTTTTTGTATCTAATGTTGAAATTCGTGAAAACATATTGATCAAAATATGGGACATGTTAGCATAAAGATACATTCGGTCAATATGACAAATACCATTCTCATTATCTTCTTTATAAAATAACGTAGCGTCAAAAGAATGTTCAACTAGATACCGTGTTGATGGTGAAAATGATTCTTGTACATATTTTCGTGTAAAATGGCCCTTGTGACGTTCGAAACGCGTTTCCCAGAGAACGTCCATATCGTTTAGAAAACGAACATCTATCATTTGTTTATAGTGTTCATTTATCTGTGGATATTTCTCGATTTCTAACCAAAATGTTTGTTCGATATATTCAGATAATGTTTTAACATACCCTCTGGTATACACTAAACTTTCCATTTTAAACATTCCTCCAAATTATACATACAAATATTTATATTTTATTATATGATTGATATTTTGAAACATCAATACCCATACCTTTTAATGCATCAAAAAGTTTCTTGTATGAAACTTTACCGATACCTCGTATTTTCATTATTTCTTCTGGTGATTTTTCAAGAAGGTCACCTACTGAATGTATACCACCACGAAGTAAACAATGAACAATCCAATATGGAATCGAATCCATACCATAATATATTCGTTTTAAATACATATCATCTGTATCTGATATCTTTTCATTTTCTGTCAAACTACAATTGTCTGCATTATCACATATGCTTTTGGGATAGACCAATTCATCAAAATAATTGTCTAATTCAAGACCTTCTGTTTTACAAAAGTCTTTGAATTCATCGAATCCTTCGGATGTTAATTTTTGTGATGGTATATGTTTATATGTCGTAAGATAATTTTGTGGCATATCATCAATATGAACAAGACACTTATTCCAGAAATTAAATCTATTTCCATGATATTGATTATAAACACCCTGACAATCATATCCAACGTTATCATCATCTAACCAGATTACATGTGAAGCACCAACAATACAACACACACAACCGCGATTGAACGCAGCTTTTAATATGTGTGCAAAGTAAAAACAGTATCCATTTGAGAATTGGTTTTCTAAAGATTTTTTATCACAATCCGAATTTACACCATCCCTATTGTAGAATTCGTCAATGAATGACATGACGTCTGATCTACCATTAATCATAGTTTTATTATTCCTTTCTTTATTAATATCAACCTCTGATGAATTCTGGACATTTATAAACATAATATGAATTCACTTTCATACGTTTAAGAATTTTGACTTTGAATCTTCTATATGCATTATGCGATATATCCAATGAATCTTTCTTTTCTTTTGCATTTTTATATGAATGGAACATTTGTGGTTGCTTTGTTATATTATTTATAACCCATTCATTTGTTTCAGAATCCCATACACCATATATTATTTTTGTACGTTCAGATTGTTTGGCATCCCAACCTTCAACGGGAATTAAATCAATCATCCATGAACAACCCACCGTACCATCTTTAGATGGAACTGCATTCTTACATTTCCAACACAATGTTCCGCCACATTCATAGTTACGTTCGGTAGTTTTCTTGTTGTCAGTTTTCTTCTTATCAACACCGACAACTTCTTCATGGTTATTTAATAATACTGCCATTTTAATATACTTCCTTTCAAAATATGTATATAAGGGGGCTATATAGCCCCCTTATATAATATCATTCATTATTATTATCAAATTCCAATATAGTTCTATTGACTTTCATATCAAAACTTTGATGCTGTTTTGAATGACGTTTTGATTTGATTTCTGTAACTTCATTTGCATCGAGTTCTAATATTAATGCATCATAATATCTATAATACACATAATATGATTTTTCTGCATCTTGTTTAATGAAACGATGTTTTCCGATATCCCGTTTATTAGACGGGATTCGGAGTTTCATAATAATATTCATGTAAGATAAATCACCTCAATTAAGTCCAAGCATTTCTTTGATTTCTTTTTCGTATTGTCTATAGAAAGACAATAAACCTTTGCATTTGTTTCTTTTGATCCATTTGATATCTATTTTACCATTAATCATCAGATTGTATACATACGTGTAGACATGAACAACTTTTTTGAGATGCGCTGTATTTTTGTAACATGGAGCAAATTTTATAAACCCTTTGTTTTGTATAGCATCGTGTGATAGCCCATATACAATTGAATTTATAGAAGAACCTATACCTGGAATACCAACATCTGTGTGTTTGTTGGAAAAATCAATCATATTAACAAAAATTGGATCATTAACACTTATTGAGGCACCCATTGCTGATTTGACCATGAATTCTCCCGTAGACATTCGAGATGTAAAATCGTATTCGTTATTTAGTACACATATACCAAGTATTGAACTTCTCATCCAATCAAATAGTATACTTATCTTCAAGTCATTAGGTAAACTACGATAATCCACAGATTGGTACATTTTGTTTATTACTGTGTCTGAATAACACTCAGTGATATATTCATAGATGCTTTTGAATTTATCAATAATTCGTTTGTTGTTTTTAACAATATCTTTTGGATTTGGATAAACATAAACAATTTTTCCGTCAACTATTTCTATATTTGGTCTTATGACGCTTTGTTTGATAGGAAAATGACGACTACAATATTCATCGAGTGTTTGATTCATCAGATGTCTGTTATTCTTTAATTTGATTTTGTCTGTTTTGAAAGCATTCTTAAAATAGTGAAACCTTTTCGCGTATATATTTATCATTTCATCGGTCAGTTGTTTCACCACTGCTGCTGGGTATCTTATGACAGATACTGGAAAATGAGAAATATTATCGTTTGAATCAAAAACGTCATATATCTCGCTCATTTTTGTTTTATATGGATCGATGTCCACTATCATGGTTTCATCTATTTTGTCTTTCGTCATCACATTCGAGACTTTATATCTATCTATACCATCAACGATATTCCGTTGGTTCCATTGTTCTAGAACATGTTTTATTATTTCTGTAACTGGTTTAGTACCAAAATCCGAAGAATATACAATCTGTTTCCATAAATATTTCGCAACGGAGTCTAGTTCTTTTAAAATATATGAACCAAGTAAATCCAAATAAAGATAACGCATTGTTGAACATCTTGTTGATGTTTTATTGACAAAAATACTGGTTGGTACTTTTTTGATTTCATCGGTGTATATAGCCAAACTTATCACGTCCATTACGGAAAGTCTTGTGTGAGCATTAAATATTTCCCGTATATCAGCATCAGGAAAATCACGCATGCTAATCTTCGTACGGAATACGACATGTAACGCTTTTAATGTATTATGAACAAACTCTTCATACGATTTATTTCCTTTAGAGTCGACATGAAGGAGATATAATAAGTCATCTGACAATCGATATATATTATGATTTTGATAAATTTGATATAGTGTGATGAATGACATTGTATCAACGAAATGACCACGAAACACATCTTTCAATATTCGTGATTGTTCAGCAACATTTTGTGTTGTTGTTATGATTGGAATATCAAATTCAACAGCTTTCATTTTCTGAACAATCTTTTTATATTTATCATCTATGTGGTCATATTTAATATGTGGACGACAGTTAACTGTAATAGATGTATCAGAATTACAACCACTATCATCCTTCTTGTTATTATCACAATTTGAGAGTTCATTTGTGACACCGTCAGATGATGCTTTAAAATCATCTCCAACATCAAGACCACATCTTTCTGGATGATTGATTTCTGTCCATTTAGCCATCCAGAAATTCCATACAGCCGCAATATAATGATCTTCATCTGTTCTACCAAGAAGATACTGATTCCAATGTCTCATGCCAGAATCAATGAAAGACCATAAAGGAATTCCTTTTTCACAGTTTCTTGGTCCATACTTTTCAGCACCATGTTGGAAATGTAATGCAAGATGCATCATCATGGTCGGAAGTATATAACAAAAGTATTCTTTCCTTGATATATGAATTGGGGTTGTGATATGTGGAATTATTGCCAGATTGTATAGTGTTGCGATATAATCACCTCGACTTATACCACCATTTATTTTGTTAACAATATCAAACATTGTAATCTTATCATCATTTTCAACACAATGAATGTTATTTGTGTATTCGGTCAAACGTTCGAATACATCTAAAGGTATTAAATCAAATCTACCTTTGTTTTTGTTATAACGAACGGCATCTCCAAATTTATGGAATTCACCTTCAACTTTAATATTATTTTTATTTTCATTCATATTAAAAACCTCCTCAATCTATGATTCTTGGGTATATAATATATACCCAAGAATTGTTATCGTTACACGTATAAGTCGCTATAAATGATTAAAAGCTATTTGGAGAATCATCTGTTACAGGTGGAAGTGGAACATTTGGAGAATCATTATCACGTGTTTCTTTCATGTAATCTCCACCAAGTTGTAATACACCATCTTCTCGATCTTTGTGTTCTGAGGGTTCTTTTTTCAATACAATATTTTCAACAGGTTTACAACTTCTGAAGACTTTATTAGTCTTTAATTTCTGAAGAATTCCAATAAATTCATCTATGGCTTCTTCACTCGAATTGATTGTCGTTGTTGCCAACTTTCTTAATTCAGAATATGTTAACAAATCTTCAGCTCTCTGACGATGTGTTCTTTTATCAGGATCATTGTATATGTTTCTCGCAGGTACACTCAGTACATTGCGATATGCAAAAGGTCTCAACTCATCATTCATAAATCCAGTTTTACATGCTGACATTCTTAATCTATCATTTTGTATTTCTAAATTGGTAACATCTGATCGATGGTCGTTGATACGAGTATCTGCAAAAGGCTCATATTCGTCCCCAAAACGGTATATATTATTACTATTATAATTTGTATACATTTTACATAATTCCTTTCAAATTTATATAATTTTATCAATCGTAATTATGTTCAGAGATATATGTTTTCCAGTCAGGAATATAATCCTTTTCAAAATCAGTATCATATTCAATATCTGAAAAGAATACAGGATATTTATCCTGACAATATTTCAACATTGGAATTGCTATTTCTTTCATAGGAGCGTCTGCATCTTTAGCACACCTGAGCTTAAAGAAATTCTGTAATGAACGAAGATCAAGTGTCATCTCTATTTGTGTTTTACATGAATTATTCAGCACAAGACGTGCTTCCTGTGGTTTCGCTCCAAGTTTTATCATATGATCATATGTCTGTTCGGAATATAAACATGCCTCTGACCATATGTTGAATAATATAGCAGATTCTTTTGTTGGTTTTGAGAATTGGATTGGGTCTATAAATTGTACACCATTCTTCTTCTCATAATTAACATATCTCTGTGACTCCTGTGAATAAGACCCGATCCTGTGTCGAACAAGTTCATGCGTTACTCCACGCGAACATATGATTTTGAATGACAGGAATTCGTGTTCAATAACGGACGTGTGTCCGCTATTGATTATACCACGAATAAACTTTTCAGGATCTCCTTTTGGTTCAGACTGGTAACAAATTCTACCAGCATTTTCAATTTTACTTAACATTTTTTCATAGCTAGGTGGACCATCAACTATGATTTTCGGTTTAATGATTTCCATTTTCAATCATCTCCCTTTCGTCAATCTGAATTGTTATCATATTCATCATCCTCAACATATTCATCAGGAACAGTTCCGTTGAGTTCATTTGATAACATTTCCATTATTTTCTGATCATCATTGTCATCATCACAAATATTGTCTTCATCATGACAACAACAACCATTACTGCAGTGACATGTGTCATCATTCAACATCATATTTGTGACAATATGTTTGATTTCCATCATGTATGAGAAACAATCGACACATAACACTATCAATTTTTCTCTCTTTGTAAGAGGTGATTCATTCATCACTGTATCTGTATCGAAACCAAATCCGTTTGCATGTGGAATCAATACTTCTTCAACATTCTTAACAACATTATTGAAATCTTCAGAATCCACTGGATATGAAATCAGATCACGATACATCTGGACAAGAGAATTGATTGAACGTCCCACATCTTCTAGAATAACAGCTCTGCCTTCTGGTGTGTGGAAATCATCAGATGATGTATCTAGGGATACCAGTCCGATTGATGGTATGATGATATTTGAAAAGTTATCATCAATTAACAAGTTATCATCAATTTCATTTGTTGTTGATTCAAGATTAACATCATCGTGATTCTCGATGAAATCCTGTGCAAGCTTTTCGTTTTCCATAATTAATACTTCCTTTCAATTAAATATGTGGGGTGTGTTCAACACACCCCTGATTGTGGATATGATTATTCAACGTCGATTTTGATATCAGCGTTGTTTTTCATTTCATTGAGTTCTTCGTCAGTAATGTTTAAAACATCATCTGATTCCTTAAGTTTTTTCTCGACATATCTGTCATACAGTTTTGACACGAGACGTGTGAGTGTGATTGTCCAGTATACAATGATTAAACCTCTACACACCTTCTTGAGTTTTTCCTTGTTAACCTTTTTCATTTTTAAAACTTCCTTTCAATTTAAGATGGTATATTATAGTATGAATAAATGTATGTATTTAAACACATCATTCTCTCATTCATACATAATAAATATATAAATATACAAAATAAGAATTATAGGTATTTGAACGACCAGATAATTCTCTATATAAAATAATAAACGAAAGGATTTTTAATATGGTAGATTCAAAAAATATACAATTGGGAAAATCCAAATTATTACAAACCCCATTGAATGAAATCAATAAATCTTTTATCGAAGATATGTTTGCTGCATATTACGATAAAGAAGCGAATGTTTATAAAGAAGCAAATTTCGACCCAACCTCTAAAATCACTTTGACATCAAATGAATATCAGTGGGTGGTAGCTCCAACCCCAACAACACTGGGCATGTTATTATTCAATCGATATGTGTTGGAACAATATAACATTATACGTGAAACGGGATACTGGAATACTCCATTGTCCAAGAAGGGTTTGGGTAAACTTGATGAATTGATAACATCTTTAGTTATTGCAGATAAACTCACAACAGTTGATTTGGGTAATTATGTTGATTCTAGAGACAGATTGGGATTCTGGTGTGCATCATTCTTGGGTTCAGCAGTATCAGATTCTTTGTTGCGACCAATGTCGGATGTAAAGAAACGTAAAGCAGAATTATTCAAACAATATGACGCAGATTTACATTCAAATGATTCTGTTAAACAGATTCTCACAGTAAACAAGATCGAGAAAGAATTGAATGATATGGTTGGTAAGAATCTGATGAATGATGCTGCTAATGATATATTCAATTCAGGAATATACAATAGAACAGATAACTACAAAGTTATCAACGTAATGACAGGTGCTGTATTTAACCCATCCACAGGAAAATATGATATCGTTGAAAATTCATTGATGGATGGTATTAATAAAAAAGATATACCAGCATTTGCAAATTCAGTTGTTGCGGGTGCGTATCCATCTGCAGTTGGTACGGCAGATTCTGGTTATATGGCTAAACAGGTTCTTGCGTTATTACAATCAGAAGAATTGGATCCAAATCCAAAATCAGATTGTGGTACCAAATCAACAATACCAATGACTGTTGATAAAGATTCAGCGCCATACTTGTATTACAGAAATATCATAGTCAACGGAAAGATTGTCGAACTTACTGCGAATAATATCAATAACTACATGGGCAAAACTGTTCAATTATGTTCTCCACAATGTTGTACACATGATAAAATATGTGCCAAGTGTGCAGGTCGATTATTCTACAATCTAGGAGTAACACGTGTTGGATTATTGTGTTCACAGATAACACAGAAGCTTCTGAATATTAAATTGAAGAGTAAACATAATTCATTAGTAACAGCAACCGTTATTTCTCTTGATAAAGGTTTCTTATCAAATCAGGATAAGTTATATATTAAAGATGGAATGCTATATAATAAAACAAAGATGAAGATATTTGTTCCTCGTATAAAAGACGAGTCTGAACAAGATGCTATACTTGTTGGATTTGAACGAGAAACAACACACATTTCATGTTTAGGAATACTTCCTGTGAAATTTTATGATAAGAGTGATAAAGAAATTGGTTCAACAATGATGACAATACCATGTGTTGTATCGTTACTTTTGTATGGTGAAGTGCAGGAAGAACCGGATAATCTAATTATATCATATGAACCAGACTCTCCTATTACTAGATTGGCTATACAACAGACAGCGGCCAATGTAGAATTCTTCATCAATCAGATATATCTATATTCAAAGATTGCTCAATTACCATATAACATGATGACAGAACTCATGTTTATTTGTATGAGTATGAATAAAACAGATCTTACTGGTCCATCAATTATATATGAACTTTTAGCACGGAGAGTTTGTCGTATGGAAAATGGAGATACATTTGCAAAAATATATGGTAAAGATTCATCAGTGGATCAATTCTCATACAAAAAAGCAAATTTCCGTACACTTGTACAAGAATCAAACGCTCTATCTGGATTACTATTCCAAGATGTCAGTGGTTCTGTTCGTAAGGGACTTTCATCAACTCTGAATGGTAAAAAACAAGTTGAGACTCCTTTGGAACAAATTATCCGTTTATAAAAATATTGTGTTGATATATTTTATATTTATATCAACACAATATTTAAATAAATAAGAATCCCCAATCAGATTAATATACGCACATGTTTAACTCTGATCAGATTAATCGTGTGGAAATTGTTTATAGTGTGTGAATTCAAGTTTTGTGGATTAACCACAAATTACTGTTTCACCAGCAGGTACTGGTGAAACAACAATGTCACCATATGTGTCATGCATATTTCGACATCTCCTTTCTTTTTCGGGGTTCTTATTTATTCATAAAATAGAATGTATATGTGGGGGCAATTGCCCCCACAATAACATTTTATTTCTTTTTATTGAAGATTCTCTTGTACCAAGGAATGTTCTTCTTTGTTTTTGTCACATCCGTGTTTGGTTTTTCTTCACCAAACAAGCAATATGGTAACTGGAATCCACAAGCATGTTGGTGACCGCCACCACCGAATGATGTTGCTATAGCGAGAATGTCATCATTACATTCGTCAGATGAATACAATGTGTAATACCATACACCGTCTGAATATCCGAATTTCAAACAAGGATATTCTTTAATTTTATCTCCGAACAATTCTGAATTTCCGACTGTTGCATTTAAACAGAATACAGGGAAATCAAATAAATCTTCAGAAACAAAACCATCACGATTTACAGCAAACTTGTAAGTTTGCATTTTATATTTGTATATTATCACACCATCATCAACCATTTTTCTTATGAGTTCACTGTTATCGTGATATAGCAAATCATTCCAGAATTCATCATTATCCGGGGATTTTGTATCACGATCCAATGCATTATATGATGTGATGAAATACTTGGTTTCATTGATTTCATGTCTCCAAACATCGTTGTCATCTATGAATCGTACTCCGATTGGAACAGAATATGATGTATTTCTGTCTATGAATTTGATACTTCCTCTAATAGAAGTAGTGTTTACAAATTTGGTATCCAGAGGATGAGATCTCTCTCCATCAATCACATGTGAATATATCCGACACCCAAATTCAAATTTAACATCCATTGGATGTTTCTTTTCTTCATCGGTCATACATGCATAAATCCAACATAACATAGAAGCAGAAATCTTTTCATCTGTGTAGAAATAAGTATTCAAGCTCCATTCTTTTGGATGTTCATGATGCCGATACCATTCAGAAGTTGTTTTATGATGATCAATGTGAACAATTTTACAGTTTACGGCTAAACATCTATTGATGAATGCTTCAACTGTTGGTGACATTGATATATCAACAAGATACACAATATCATTAGGAATTATTTCAACAACAATATCCTGTTTGTAGTTATACGGAAAGAATCTTAGTTGTCCCTTCGTATATATTTCGTTTTTAATGATTGCTGCAGCACAATGTCCGTCTGCATCTGTGTGATGTACTATTAACATAATCTTTTTCCTCCTTGATATTATCTGCGTATGTGGTTATCTGTCCAAACGTCGACTGGTTCTGTAAATGTTACTGTCTCATGTGATGTGTCAGATGGGTCGCGAACTTCTCTTGTCGCACTTCCGTTTTGTTTGATCTCCCAGTTAAGAGATAGGTTTGTGCTGACATATTCTTTACCGAGATAAAACGTACCGGGATTTATAGCCTTTGTTTCACAATTATCTATCATTACAGTGTAGACACCTCCGAATTCAGTTGCTCCATCATAATGGATTGTCAGTGATTTACTTGTAACATCAACACCAGATTCATCATACAACCGGTAACCATATTCACCGAAACGCAATCCACCATTTCCAAGATCGTCTCCAATGTTTGTGAGGTCAGCACTGACAATTTTCATGACATATTCACCGTCTTCTACAACAACCGTATATTTTATATTGCTGATACGGCAATTATCATTTTCATAGTATGGTGCTGTTAATAATATGAAATCAGATTGGCTAATCCCATATTCATTAACGTTGCTATTGTTGTTATAATTGTAATCATTAGAACTATTATCATTTGTACGAGAGCCATCTAAAAAGCTTTGAATGTATTCATCTGTAACAACAGCATTTGGATTGTTACTTATTGATATTGGTGGTTCTCCGATACCAACAAATTCTTTTGATACATAACCAACAGTCATTTTAGCATCATATCTGATGAGATACCAGTCTGGATCTCCAAAGTCATATAATGATAAACCATGATACTGTGACAGTTGTCCTAATACTTCAGAATCAACACTTGGTTTTTCCCTAACATTTAGGAAACTTGTACCATCTTTCATATTAACATATCCCATTGTAGTATCCTCTGGGAAATTTGAGAATGTTATGTTTTCAATAGACAATTGTGTTGTGGTTGTTGATGTCGTTGTTGTTTTTGTCGTCGATGTCGTAACTTTTGTTGTTGATGATATTTCTGTTTCATCAATATCGTCATCACTTACAGATGTTTCAATCTTCTCTGTCTTTTTGTGACCGTTCATGTTGATAATGAACAGCGTTGATATTGTACCGATTACAATAATGAGCAGACATATCACAGCAATTAAGATTTTTGTAAGTTTTGTCATAAAATGACCCCCTTTAAAATATTTTTATTTGATAAATAATAGGATAGCTTATATCACTTTAGTTTCCTATCACTTCATTAGAATTATATAAATACAGAAGTTGAAAATAATAGGTTATTTGATATATTCTTAAACATAACAAAAAATAAAAAGATATCAATAACAGATGAAGTTCTTGATGAATCTTTCATGTCCGAAAGATTCCAGAAACATCATCTGCTATTAACAAAGACGAAACTGTTGATATGAATGACAATTCATTAGATGTTGTGCCAAAAGATGAATAATCCAAAACGATATAAAGGGTTTATGAATATGCGGGTTGTCCCCCGCATATTCTATAACCTATTTATCGTTCGTATACAGTTTTACCGTCTTTTACAACGGAATAATTATTATGTAAGATCTTACTGTTACCAAACTCTTTTTGAATGTCCTCAATGTAGTTTGGATTTTTGACATCTGTCAAGAGATTTCTTTGTGTTCGAGTAACCTTAAGTGGGGTTTGGTTAACATCTAACACATCGACATGTTTACCATTCATGATAACCATGTATATTTGTATTCCTTTCTTTATCATATTTTCTACTCCATATCCTTATTGAATCTTATCGTTTTTTATTAACTAAAATGGTTCCAGGTGCCATCACCATAAAAAGATAACCAATTTCCAAATTCACCTGGATTCTCAAAGTAGTAATCTACTGCTCTGACAACATCATCAGATACTTTGTGAGTATATGAATATTGTACATAGTATCCTGAAAATTGGTATGGCTGTGTTAATACCTCATATATCGTATTTGGATATAATTCGGAATATACTCTATTCATTACTACAGCAACAACTTTTGCTTTTTCTGCTGTAGGAACAAAGTCAGCACCATATTCATTACCGACAACATTACACAAAAGAATTCTTTCTTCTTCTGTAATAATTCCCATATCAACAGGATAATGTCCTGTTGTATTAACAACTGTTTCAACTGTTTCTACTACCTTTGCCTCTTCCTCAGACGTTTCTACTTCATATGTTTCAACACATTCAACATCAGTAATGATTTCTTCTTCAAGAATAACATTATCTGGTGGAACTGTTGATTCTTCTGTTTCAATAACCGCTGGTTCTGCGACCGATACACATTCCGTTGTTGTCACACAACATGTAGTTGTACACGATGTTGTTGAACTTGTCAACGTAGTCACCGGTTCGGTTGTTGTAGTAGTAACTGTTGAAGTTACTGTTGCTGGTTGGGTTGTAGTTGTTGTGAATGGATGAACAACAGATTCTCCTACATCACTATGTATGAGATTATTCGTTGCTGTCGCGAATGCAACTGCTGTTGTTGTTCCAATAATTGCGATGATAGATGAGATTATTCGAGCAACATTTTTAGTTGATAATAAATATCTTCTCTTTCTATACACCTTTGGTTTCTTGTTTTCCAATGATTTCTACTCCTTTCCTTGTTAGCTTAGATTTTCGACATCAAGTTTTAGATTTAATGATGTCGAATACTGATCGACGTCATTACCGATGTTTAAGATTTCTGCTTTCAGGGTTGCCAATCATGGGGAAACAATCGAGGAAGATGAATGGTAAACAATTACCATTCTATATAATACCTGCAACGCAAGTATTATTTGGTTGTTAATATGCAGAAAATTATTTGATACCTTCTATTTGTATCAATATAATAATATAAGTATAAAATTAAAGAATTATAGGGAGAGGGTTATACCCTCTCCTAATTAATATAAATCATTCTTCATCCCAATCAAGATACATTGTATTCAAAGATAATTGTTTCAACGTTCGACTACGACTTCTCCACCACATTCTATCCATAGGAACAGACTCATCTATGATATCATAGTAATGTCCTTGTTTTCCATTGTATCTAATACGTCCAAACACCTGTTTGCTTGTAATATGACTAACCAAGGGACTCATTACGATTATATCTGTTAAACCACCAATGTCTGTACCCGTACCGGTACTTCCGATTGTTGACACGATTATATCAGCTTTCTGATTTCTCAAATTATCACCTTTACTATTTCTCGATGTGATAGTTCTTATTGTTGGATCGTATTTGAAAGAATCATCATACTTCAATTCGTGTATCAGGAAATCAGATAACTTTTCACATAGATCTATTAATGGGATTAATATTAATATCTTCGCATTTTGATCTCTATTGAAACATTCTTTGACTATATCTCTACAACATTTGAAATGTGTTTTCTTTTTATCATATTCAATAACCCATTTTCCATATGATATTGGTGTCATTCCTCTCCCACCATTTACCCTGTATCTATATAGATTTGGGTTACAGTGAGTATTGATTCTAACAGTAACATAGTTTACCCATTTCTTTGGAGCATCATTATTCAACAAAGATGATGGTTTGTAATATATGCTATTAGAAAATACATATTTGAATATAGAATTTTCATCACGCTGGGATCTACCATCTGTTGCAGTAAGATATAGATTCCGTTTAACGTTGAATACAAAATCAATCAATAGTGTATCTTTGAATTCAAGATGTGCTTCGTCTATTACTTTAATACCTATACCAAGATTTTTACCAATGTTCATTGCATCTTTCATATTCCCAATACGTTTTAATCCAGCACGAAATGTGGCATGTGTCATAAGATATATATCATAATCATAATCATGTCCATTGTGTGCAATTCGATATAACTCATCAGATGAAGATATTTCATGAACATGATTTGAATCAAAACCATTCATCTTGAATAATGATTTAAACCATTGAGCACGCAGTGAATCTCGATGCATTATAATTAATGCTTTTTTTCCATATAAACCAATACCATATCCAGTACAGAAAGTATTATGTGTAACAATGAAATCTTCTGTTAGATATAGATGTTCAGGATTATCTGTCGTTATGCATTTACACATTTCTTTATGAGAGAAACGTATGTTTGTTATCGGAATATCATAGTATCCATTCTTACTGTTATGCTTAAATTTAGATATGTCAATTTTTTCTTTTTCATCAGGAAATACCATATGATGTTTAAACCAATCGGGAACATTACATGTTACAACATATAATCCACCATATTCAGATAAGATACCAGAAAACCCAAATGAATTTAATAACCAGATGAATTGTTTTGCAAGATGTATAAATTTTGTTGTGAATGTTGTTAGACCGATTTCATCATCGGTTATATTACCATTTAAATACATTAATGTCTGAATTACTGATAATCGGTTATCGATACTATTTACAAGATATTCCGTTGGTAAACAGAATCGATGCAATGAATAATGTAAAATATATTTCCTTAGATTATTTGGTAATTTAATTTCAGGATATTCAACAAATCCACAACTTGGGATGGCATATCTGTATTTTCCATCTACAGCATAGAAATTTTGCATCATATCATTTGTCAAGAGTGTTTTATATTCATTTGAACCATCAACAGAAACATCCCACAGATGTTCTTTTGTACATAATGCATGACGTCCATCTTGAAATGTTATATCATATACATCCTGCTCTCCTTGTTCAAATATTTCAGTTACTTTTGTGATACCACCCGTTCTATCAAAAACTTCATCACCAACTTGGATATCACCCATGAATATATAACCATTTTCTGTTGGTGCTGGAATTTTTCTTGAATATGGTTCTGCTTTACCAAAACCAGGTGCTTTAACTAAAAATATTTGAGAAGCATCTTTGTTCGGTTCAAAATAATCTATTCCTGCGATGAAATTGATAACATCAGATTGTTCTTCATTTCTCGGAGCTATCAATTCCTCAAACTCAAAATCCATATCTCTATATTTATCATATAGATTATAATCCACCTCAACATTCATCAATAATCTACATACGAATTTTACATCAACTCCCTTATGAAGAAACAACATATCACTTTCTTCATCATACATAAATCCAAGCGACTTGGTTTCTTCGACATATTCATCTTCGTATATTAGTGAACTTAACAATGGACCTAATTTTGAAGATGCTTCTTTACCAGGAGTAATAACGATAGATGTTGCGCGTACAACAACTTTAAACTTTTCCATTTCTAATTTTCACATCCATAAATAAAGTTACCCGGGAATATTCCCGGGTATATAATTCATATAATAATCATTTGATAGTTGCTCTTATCAATTTAACACCTGGAACATGTTTTGGTTTAATAGGTTCCTTTGCATTGGTTGATACTTCTAAGGTATCAAGATTAACAGTAGAAACTCTACCATCTGCATGATTCATTAATAATGTTTGATTCTTATCAACACAGAATACTGCAATCAGATCATCCTGTTGTGATAATGGAATTATTGATTTGGGATCACTGAATTTCTTTGAAGTTGTTAAGAATTTAGCATGATTCATTCTGATTCTTCCAAGTTTCGTTACATATAATACAAATGGTTTATGTGTATTAATAGTAAACATTCCAGATACATTATCACAATTCATAATATACTGTCCATTGGCATCAACAGATAACACCTTATTCAAAGCAGAAGTGTGTATTATCTTACCCATACCATCATTGGTATATATCAGAATATCTTGATCTTCTTGAACCTCTAAAACGGATACGGCATGTTCATTATCCATATTCGGTATAAGAGGTTTTCTTGCACTGTTGGAAGGAATTCGTGATATCGGCATATACTTAATTCTACCTTTATTCGTCAATAGAATGATATTACTGTCTTCATTTGATACAGCAGCAATACATTTACCCATAACATTACCACGTCCAATAGATGTCATTGTTATTTGTTTATCATGTGGGATTGTGTTTGTATCAACCCACAAATATCCGCCATTATCATCAATCAAGCACACATTATTCCCATTGATTGGTGTTACATCTGAAGATAGGTGTTCTGGGTTTTCTGTTTCAGAGAATAATACACTTCCATCAGTCAGTATCTGAACAATACCAACATTTGATACTTCATCAGTTGATCCTGTATTCAGAATTTTACTACGTCTACTGAATCCATATTTCTTCTTAATTTCCAACATATCATTGATAATTTCTTCTTTTATTTTATCTGGATTATTAACAATATCTCTGATACGAACAATTTCGGATTCAATATCTTTCATCAATTCAATCGTTTTCTTATGTTCATTTGCATTTAATTTATACAAAGGGACATCAGCAACTGCGTTTGCTTGTGATGATGTTACCTTATCTTTATAAAATTCTACCAACCCTCTAATGATTTCATCTTTGGAATTACAACTTCTACAAACCTTGATTGTTTTATTAAGATTCTCTGCGGACAACATGAATGCTTTACCTTCAAGAACGTTATACTGTGCTGTATTATCTACCAAACGTCTTAACAACCAACCACGTTTTTCTTTAATTCTGTTGATAATCCATGCCAACAATATTTGGGTTGGATTGTATTCCTGAATACTGAGTTTATTATCAACAACTCGCATGTTTACCGATGAAACACTTTTTCTGAACCCTGCAACACGTTTGAACAATTTATTTATCACACGATACAAGTTACACTGTTTACATCTGATAACGAACTTAACTTCTCCATCCAATAGATCTGATTCATCTTCTGCAGATAATATCTCTGGAATCTTATTATCAGAATCCTGAATCTCATTCAATCTTGTGATTATATTATCCAAAAATTCCATATATGGAGTGTTTCTAATTGTGATAACATAATTCACGTTATCTATATCAAATGTAGATTGGAAAATGAAATGATTCTCATCAACAACGATAATATCACATCCTGTTGGAGAATCTGGTATTAATTTAATCTTTGCATCTGGATTCTTAATAAGTTTGATAGTCGCATTGATAACTTCATTCAAGTTATATGGTAATATGTCAGAAACTAAACCAACTCCAATTCCAGAGGTGCCATTAAGTAATATCGTAGGAACTTTCGCAGGTAATGTAAATGGTTCTTGCATTTTACCATCATATGAATCCAACATGTTCGATTTACCATCAAACTCCGAAAAGAACACATCAACTGAAAATTTTGATATATTCATCTGAAGATATCTTGGAGAAGCAGCATCATTACCACTTGTGGCATTACCCGAGTTACCACCATCTCTGGTATCCAACAATGGAATATTGTTTGTAAAATCTTGAGCCATTCTTGCGAATATGTCACCCAGTCCTTGATCTCCATGAGGACTTAAATGCAAAACATCACCTATCGCAGAACCAACAGTGAATTGTGATGTTCCGTATGTTTTGTAAACCATATATAGAATTCTTCTTCCGATTGGTTTTAATCCATCGGATATAAATGGGATCGCACGCATAAGGTTGATGTTTATACCAAACAACATCATATATCTTTCAGCTAAAGGTCCCAACTCAACTTCGGGTATGTTGTCAATTATTTCAAAATTGTCTTTCATTTATTCAATACCTCCTGATTTTTGAAAACTAACATCCTGTTGTGTCTTCATAATAAATAATGTATATATGAAATTATTATATGAGGGGTGTGATAACACCCCTCATGTTTAATGTGATAATTGTCGTTTCATTGATATAAGCATATTTGTGAGATCTGGTACGTTGAAATAGTTTTCCATCAATGACATTATGTTATTATTCTTAAATGTATTCATAATTGGTCCACTAATATCTTTTTCATGAGGACGATTCTTTGAATCATACCAAATATATTGTTGATTGTATGATTTATTCTTACACATACCATTTCGGAACACATCATTGTTTATTCGACATTTATACAACATTGACATTTTATCCAGATTATATCCCATCTTATGAGAAGGATACATTGCAGCAGCATCCAAATCAGATGCACCATATATAATATTATTCATTGGACGACCCGACAATACTAATCCGGTTGGTTTATTCAACTTCGGTTCTGCAACAAAAGCACCTTCAAATGCACCATCGATTGTTTTATCAACAACCGCTTTGTTTGACATGATGTTTCCTTCAAATGTTTCAAAACCATATTCTTTTGCATTACGAACAATATGTGTTTCCAAGAAACACTTACTAAATGAAGTACAAAATGAATATGATTTACCATACAAAGTCTGGGCATCATTTACCTTACTTTCAATCGCAAGTTGTACAACAACGTCACGAATGTTATATAATATGAACTTGATAAAATCAGTATATGCAAATTCACTAAACTTTGAAGATTTAGTATCAGTTAACTTTTCAATCTTTGCAATCTTTTTACCAATTTCATTTAACTTATAACTACCTTCTTCTTTCTGGGATTTTCGTACTGCTGCAAATAATCTCATTTGACATAGATATTGAGTGAATGTAGATGTGAAGAACCAGTCTCTGTTTGTTTTAAGATCAAAATTACCAGTTTTATCAAACACAAATTTGAGACGATTAGTCTCAAACTCTTGAGGAATAATAATTGATACAGGATCATACCCAAGATATTCAATTCGATGAAGTAAGTAATTATCATCGAATGGTGCATTCCATGAAAACATGAACATCGGACGATATTTATTGATATAATCAAATATAGTCTTTATCAGATATATTTCTTTATCAAAATCAAAGAAATGTAATCGAATATCATATCCTTCCAAATATTGACGGTTATCTATATCAACATCAACATACGTTGGACAATCTGGAAAATCTTCCGATGATTTACCCATTATCATCATTTTAAATTTATCCTGATTATTTATAATCCAATTATATTCTTTTTGTTGTTTATCGAGTAAATCCCAAAATTTCTCATGTATAAAACGACTGTCCTTTGGACGAGGAGCAAGTATAAATACAGAACATATTTTGCTTTTAGGCAATATCAACGTTACTGCATTTATTGGTTGAGCAACATCCATGGGATTCTTTGGATCGATTCGTCTATCCAATGTATCAACCTCGATATCCAGAAATCCTGATGTTACTTTAGATACGTCGAAATCTTCACCAAATTCTTGAACCCATCTTATGCGGAAATATGCATCTGGTTGAAAATCTGCTTTGAAAGACCAAGGGTTTTGAGCCATCTTTTTATTAACAACATCTTTGGGTAATTGCCCATCATATCGTTCGTAATATTCTTTGTATGTTTCGTCTGTTAAGTTCGATCCTTCCTCATTGTATGTCTTTGCATCTCCTGCATAAGTATAAATCATTTTTGAAATCGCAGAATATTTACACCATACTCTGAAGCATTGGTCTACTGTTGTTTGAGATATCTGATATATATTGTGTCGACAATCATTCTTCAAAAAGTAAATATCAACAATTGCTGGAATATACTTAACTTCCAGCTGCTCTGTTGTTGGGTCTAGATAGACAACTTCGAATTCTTCTTTTGGAGATGTACAATATCTGACATCAAATAACATTGATCCTTCTGGGAATATTTCCCGTAAAGGTTTTGGTGGTTTTCCATATGATTGAACATTATTCTTTGTTAATAATAATTCAAATTCATTATTCATTTTTACACTTCCAATCACATTTGTTTATTATAGTATAGGACAGTTTCTTCCCGTCTTCAATTTAATAATATAAGTATAAAAATAAAAAATAAGGAAGGGGCAATAGCCCCTCCCAAAGATATATAAAATTCATCATTATGCCAAAATATATTTATGAAAGGAGGTATATTATATTAAACACAGGAATCAGCGAATGAATGTCCGATGTGCATAATGATGAAATTATATTAATGTATTATAATTCATCATAATGATAATAGTTTATCCCAATCTCCACCACCAAGATATCCTACTCCTAAAGCATTATCTTTCTGGAAATTTGCAATAGCATTCATTGTATTACTACCAGCAATACCATCAGCAGTTCCACATGAGTAACCGAGCTTATTTAACTTCTCCTGTACCCACTTTGTCAGTTCACCCTTGTCACCGCGATTTATTGTATATTTGTGGAGTGCATTCAGAGTATTTTTACCAACAATACCATCAACAGACAGATTGTTCCCTTTATTATTAAGAATTGTCTGTAATTCTTTAATCATGCTATCAGAACTTTGTGCTTCTGACTTGATGAAAGTTTTGATGTTATTATTTCCCGTTGTTTCATCACCAAACCAATGTGAATTTCTGTAGTTGGTGTTATTTCGTACATCAACGTGCAATGCTGTTTGCATTACACCGATTCCTGAAAATCCAACTTGTTCAGCATATGATGCAACGATCCATGGATTTATTAATTTACCATGTTTATCGTAACACATGATGTCAGCAGCTATACCAACAGTATGTGCATCATTAGCAGAACCACCGACATTTCTGCTATGAGTTGGACATCTATATCCACTTGTGATTGTTATCTTACTGCAATTTGCAATCTTATACAACTTTTCAAGTTTATCCACAAGCATGTTGTCAACGATTATATTGTGACTCTTACCACATTTACATTTAAACTCTTGAACGTTGAAATGTTGTGATAATTGTTTTCTATCATTATAATTGTATGTAGACATATTGATTACCTCATTTCTTAGCCTGCGTGCCAAAATAAAACGATATTATTACTGTAAATATCGTTAGAAATTGTTCAGCACTAATTTTGTTTGTGATACTTAAATATGCGAATGTGCCTGTGAGCAATAATGTCACAAGTGACTTTACATCAATCAATTTAGCTATTTTCTCTTTCATGGTATATTTCACCTCTATAAATAATAACTATAATTCTACTATTTATGTCATTTAAACAAACTGTCTGTATTTTAATTTGATATTCTCTATATACGATTCACATTTATTATTCCAGTGACAATAGAAAATCTTCAAATCCAACAACGTCACTTCTTTGTGATGTTTGTACGCGACCATACCATTCTTGTATAGCATGTGCTGTGTTGTAGTCAACTATTCCTGTATTAAAAATATCAGCAGCTTTGATCCCCTGTTCTGTTTTAATTGCGTCTTGTGTGTTTGTCTCTCTTAATTGTTCAACATAATGAATCACCAGAGTTACATCTGTTCCATCAACAGCCCCATTACCATCAACATCTCCAGGTCTATAAGCACCACCGTTAGCCATAAAACTCACCACCTCTCTTATTCAATATCATTTATCTTAAGCATTATCCATGTTGCAACCAAACAAATATATGCAATTGCTAATTCTCGTTTGGTTTTGTAACGTTTCACAAATGGTTCAATAACAGGTTCACCTGGAACACATCTATCTACTTTTGTTGGGATATTTGTTATCATTCCCATATACACAGACGAATTTATTTCCTCAATAGTATGACCTTCTTTGCTGATGAAAACATATAGAATCAATTCCACTACATGAGACATATCATCATAAGAAACTTTCTGTGCGAGATCATATAATGATTTTGATGATACATTCTTTAATCTACCAACAGCGTCATATAATTCACTCTGAGTGAGATATAAACCATCTTTATTCTTTATAAGACGCATCAGGTTTTCTTTAAGTCGAGTTGTATCATCTGTTACAACATAATCGGCACCAGATTCAACATCATCACCAACACGATTTCCTTCTTCTTGATTTTTAAAATACAAATTCGCTAAAGTGTGCATCTGTTGCCTGAAGTTAACACGAACTCTGTTGAGAAATGCTATCAATACACTCATGGACATATTGATTGATAATTTTGTTCGATAGAACCCATATCCAGAATCAACAAGCTCAGACAACCAAGACATCATGTTTTCTGAACGAACAATGGAGAATGTTCTGTTGAGATGTAAATATGTATACATCATAACTCTTTCATCAGGTAATGAATGATAGAATTTATTAAAGATAACATGATATACTGTAAGAGCTAACTGTTGACGTGCGGAATCTCGTACATAACGATTATATGTCATGTCCGAATAAAACAAAACAACAGCATGAATTATGTTTGTTGGAGATGCCATAATAGTCATGAATGAACTTGATTCATTTACTTGATTACATAATTCTTTTATAGTAATTCGAAATGATTTTATTTCAAAACCAAACAATTTTAGAATATCGTCAACATATTTCTTCGGGAAAGATACTCTTTTTGTGGGGAATTCTCTCGCAAGCATATCTGCATTGGATTCAATAAATTCTGTACCATATTCCAGATATCTGTCTCTACCTGATTTTGATTCCAATACTTCAATAATAGGATCTATTATCTTTATTCGTAAATCATTATTTTTTGGATCTGTCAAAGCTTCTTGTATAAATTGTAAAGCTTCAGATTCCTCAAGAAATGATTCACCGAAAAAATCATCATTATACAAAATATCACCTTCTTGATATAAATTTTATCGGTTCGTTTACGAATACATTACTCCGACAGGGCAAAATGCCCTGTCGTTGTTTATGTATTTATTTAATGTAACTAACGATGTTTCTTTTTCTTGTTATTGTTGTATCTTGGACGTTCAGGAGTGGAAGATTCATCTTCTGTTGATTCAGCAACAACATTATCATTTTCGTCAGTTGCTGTATCTTCAACAACTTCCTCAAGTGTATTTTCTACAATATTTTCTTCTGTAGAAACTTCAGCCTCAATCCCTGTCATCGGTTCATCAATAACACACTTAGATTCTTTTACTTCTGTAAATGTTACAGGTGTTTCAACCGTTTTAACAACTTCGATTTTTTCTTCCTTTGATACAGAACTATTAGACTTTGTGTTTGCCTCAAAGGTGTTGTTCTTAACAAACATATCCTTATAATTTCTTGAAGTGATCATAACACGTGTTCTTACATCATAAACACGAATGTTTCTTTTAAACACAAGCTCCTCGATAGTTTTCTCTGGGAGATCGATGTTTGATAAAGGGAGAAGTGAACCAATAACAGGACAAATTCCCTTGCCCATAATATTAACTCTCATATATTAATCACATACTTTCTATATAGAATTTATCTCCATATTTAAATGGTAGATTTAACTGTTGGTTTGTTAAACCCGACAGTAATTTAGCTATTATACTATTATATTATATAAGAGAAAGGATTGATTTATTTGAGAAATGTAAAATGTCCATTTTGTGATAGAGTATTTAATGATAAACATCTTTATTGTGATCATATAGTAAATCAACATAATGATCAGGTTCCAGAAGATGTAGAAGATCCATATGAATATGCATATTCCATGTTAGTACATAAACCAATTGGAAGATTATGTTTGATGTGTAGAAAGAACGGAGTTAAATTTAATGATGAGACGTTAAAATATGAAAGATTATGTTCAGACCCCAAATGCAAAGAAGCATACGTTAAACAGATGAAATCAAGAATGGTTAATGTATATGGTAAAGAACATCTATTGAATGAAGGATCTCAACAACGAAAGATGATGTATAATCATGCTGATGCGAAAGATTATATATGGGATGATAATCATAAATTCAGAGTAATAGGTACATATGAAGTAGATTTCTTAAATCATTTGAAATCTTTGGATTGGTCTCCTGAAGATATCTTAGCTCCAGCACCAATGGATATTCATTATAAATGGGGAGACGGAACCCAACATTTATACATTCCTGATTTTGTGTTGATATCATTAAATCTAATTGTAGAAATCAAACAAGGAGGATTCAATGATTCATTCATGGAACACAACAGGGATATTGAACATCGCAAAGATCAAGCAGTAAAGATATTTTGTAAAAATAACAATATGCATTATATCAAAATACTTGATAAAAATTATGAAGAGTTTGATCGAGATTATGTTAAATCAGATACGAATTCTCCAGAATAATAGAATTGAGGTGATTTTATGTTAGATGAAAAGGGAATCTATCTAGCCGAGATAAATAAGAAATATCCCAGAACATTCCAAACATTGGGATATGATGTTGTATTAGATTACGATTCTGCATATAAACCAAAAGTGATTTCTACATTCGAAATGTGTGTTAATATCATTCTGACATTGTTATATATGAAACCTGGACAGTATCCTTCTATACCTGAATTAGGAATTGACATTGAATCATATTTACATGAATATTCTGATGATCCCAATATTCCAAATACAATAAAGGAAAAATTGTTGGATCAATGTAATAAACTAGAAGCAACTGGAATAACAATTGATTGTTTCTTTGATAAAATCGATGACAATGATGCTTTAGTCGTTCAAGTAAATGGTACTGAACGGCTTGGATATGGTTCAGAGTCACAACGTGTTATAATCGGTATTACATATGATAAACTGAATAAATTATATTCTAAAAAGATTTATGTCTAATGAGGGTGATAATATATGGCAGGTAATATTCAAGATAAACGAAAAAGAATGACTTCATTGATCGATACCATATTAACAGATATGGATCCATCTGGTGTTAACGCATCAAAATATCGTAAGATGTTTCAAACAATGTCAGACAAACAGTTTTCCGATTGGGCAAATGAATTCTTTTCTAATCCAAAGAGTAGAATTCGTTTTGACATAGAAGAATTCAATGAAAAACGTTCTTTGAAATATGAGAATGTTGAGAAAGCATCAAAAGATTTAAAAGTTCCATTATTTGAATACGTGTATATTCCACATGTATCTTCAAATAAGAACCGACCAGTTCGAACAAAAACACGTGTGCTTGTTGGATATTTGAATATCAAACGAGTACAACAGTTACAACAAAAGAAATCCACAGGTATCATCACCGATACCGACAGAGATGAAACAACCGGTATCGCAAAGGGTGATGCAAAAGGTGGTAGACAAACAGGTGTTGAAAACCAAATTCTCATGGGTCTTGGTGGAGATATCATACTTTCTGAAATTATCGGTACCAGAGGAGACAATGCTGTTGAATATGATAACATGTTATCTCAAATTGCAGAAACTGGATCATGTCGTTTGGAAGATATTAAAACTTCTACACTTGACAAACCAACATTGCTCAAGACGGATTTATATTTGAAAGCAATGGGTATTAAAACTGATATTGTCTCTGAAGCATATATCAATCTTGCAGAAATAAGAACTCGATTCGTTGAATAACATACGGGGGATTATCCCCCGTATGAAAACGAACAAGTAATCTTCGTGATTATACTATATTAAATATATTATAGAAAGGATTAAGATATAATGAATACTATGACAACTGATACCAGAAGAACGTGTTTCACGTTCTCTGATAAATTCTTAGCCACGTTCAAAAGTATGGTGGATACATACGCTTCAACATTGGAATCTTTGAATTCAGAAGTTGATTCATCAGACACATGTGAGTATGGCTATTGTAGTACTAATTATTCTTTAAGAATAATTACACCACATAATATTTCTGAATATGTTTCGAACATTATAAAAGCTTTCGAAGTGGGACTTCTCAATTATAATGTTAATGACATTCAGATGTTCACAGTCGCATCTGTGAAAAAATTCCTTGAAGAAAATGATTGTGTTCCATTTGAACATACTGACATGAGTAATGTTCTCTCTGATAAGTATATCAACCCAAAGGAATATACATTAACAGATTTGCTGATATTTGCTCAGAACGACATTCCTCGTGAACAACTGTTCTCTTCATATGAAATTGGTATACATCGTAATGTAATTTCAAATGATGTTAAACGTGTTAACAACGTTCACTTTACTGCAACTATCAAAAACATTGTTAATGCCATTCCAGATATCGTAAGTAAACATTGTACGTCTGGGAAATTTTCATGTATGGGTGTTCTTGGTGATATGTTAGTAGATGCAATTGAAACTTTCATCTTGTTCACCATATCATTGAATACAATATCTCTTGAATCAATGTTGGGTTATATTTCACCTAAATCTAAATTTGGTATTCTTGACAAAACTACATTGGAACCTATTCAGGAAGCTGTTAACATTAACAACAATGCTCCAGTGTTTGTGATATTATCAGAAGGAAAGACACCAATAGTATCAAGTTCTATCAAGAGAGCTACAGATTGTAATTTTTCACATGCATCAATTTCATTTGATCCATCATTAAAAACAATGTGGTCATTTGCTGCGAAAACCACAACGGATCCACGAGATGGCTCTAAACAGAAATCTGGTTTTAAATGTGAAAGTATTGATGCGATAAATTATAAGGGTAAAGATATAAATATTGGTGTTTACGCCTTATATGTCAATAAATCCGATATCAGAAAGATGAAGAAGTTTGTTGAAGAATTTGATAATAACAGAGAAGATACTAAATTTGATTGGCATATGATGCGACATGAATTGTTTGGTAAAGATTCAAAACCTACATACAACAAATCACATCAGATCTGTTCTACATTTGTGAATTCTGTATTACAATTAGCAGACATATCTCTTACGAATAAAAACATTCCTTCACCAAAAGATTTCAAGGCTGCTTTAAATGATACATCAAATATTGATAAAATCGTTAATATATTCTATGGTAACAGTAATGATTATTCTGAAGCTAATACAAATAAAAAGTTGAAATCTTGGACAAGTAAAAAGACATCCAGAAGTTTCAATGATGTCGTAACAGAATGTTGTCTCTTAAAAACAAATGATATTATGATACGTAATCAATTACCATTCGATTGTAATATCAGGAATATTGTTTTGCAGGATTTTTCTGAATATTTCAAAGATACAAGACTTGCAATTCATTTTATGTTAAAAGATCAACGTTCACCTATTGCACAGCTCATATTGAAATATGTTCCTGACACAAAACGTGTTATGGATTATGATGGTGAAGTTGTATCAAAAATGTTATTCAAATATTGTGATAAATGCCCAAACGAAGCATTTCACCCTGGTCCTTACATTAATAGATCAGGAATAACAACATACACAGATCCATATGAAGATGTGCTTGGTTTCCATTCTGATACATCATGGCTTGATAAAATCGTATGTGGTGACATATACCTCGACGGCAACTATCGTAGAGATGCTCGTGGAAATAATGCTGTTCATCCTATTGTAAATACACTTGACACGATATATTCTATGTATAATGGAAATGATATTACGACAAACCAAGGATACGCGGAGCATATTGTTAAAATATCAAATATGATGTTTTCTATCATATACACATTCAAACAAAAACAAATTGAGAATTGGGAGATTGTACGTGATGCATTAGCATTACTTGGTGAAATAATGACACGTTCTATTTTGAAATTATACCATAATAATACACGTGTCGTATCATATTCTGATACAATGGACGATACAATGGTTCCTGGTATAATGTATATGGAATCATTTGTTATGGAAGCTGAAGATGGTGCTACAACTCCAGCTAATACAACTTCAACTGCTCCAAAAGTTGGCGTTCAGAGTATCAATCAATCTAACATCGTTAAACGTGGTCTACAGAAAGCATCATTTAAAATCCGTCAAGTGATTAGTCAGTTTATTCGTTGGATTCAGGATAAACTTGCAAAATTCGGAGTTAAATTTGCTCAAAACCATAAGCTTGAAATCAAATGGGTTTCTGCAAATTCAAGTTTGAATAAAGAAATTGCTACCGCATTAGGACAGGGTAACAATCCAGAATTCTCTATTACTGTAACACAGTATCCGAAGTATGTTGTTAAATTGCAGAATATTACTGATGTTAATGTTACTGAAACCATCAATGAAGTTGTTAATAGAGAATCTGTTCAGAATATTGATATATCAGCATTAATTGAAAAGATGCTTCCGAATGGTTTGAAGAATAAGAATATATCCAAAGATATCAGTTCAGATAGTTCAAAGACTGCTATAAAAAACTTTATTCTGTATGGTGATCCAAATCATCAGCCTGAGCAGGCTAACCAGGCAACAAAAGTTACTGGTGAAATGTTCACTGAACTATGTAACAACATTCTCAACACAGACAAAGCGTTGACTGAATTGAATAAACTTGACGCTGAACTCAAGAAGGCTGTAGATACCATTGACAAAAAATTGAAGGATACTGAAAATAAGGCTATGCGAGAATCTCAGGAAAAACAGAACAACGAAACACAGTCGTCTGTTACTGTTACTTCTAATCAGAATAAAGATGATGTTAGTAGTAATCCAGAAGTTGCTGCATTAACAAACATCTTTAAAGCTGTTCAGTCATTGGCAAACTCATATGACGCTGTTGTTAAGAATACTATCGTAGCTGATTTTTATAAGAATTCTTATAATGTATATCGTGACATTGTTCAAGCTTATAAACAACAAAAACCTACTAAAGCCAATGAAACTCCACAACAGACTAACCAGACTGAACAACCACCTGTCGAACAAACACCTGTTGATACTGTAGAATCTTCTGGTGAAAATAATCAATAATATACGAAAGGAGTGTGTTAACATTATGAGTTTATTTGATAAAGAATTCATTGATGAAATATTCTATCAGGAAGCCAATGAAGCTTCTAAGAAATTAAGAAAAGATTCTAAAGAATTCATCAATGATGTATATACAAAAAGTGATAGGAATAAAATGTCAAATAAAGACAGAAATCGTGTAAAGAAATTCTTGAAAGATAATGACTATGATCCTAAAACAGGTACTATCAAGACTGATATTAAAGATAAATCAGGTAAGAATGTACGTGTTAAATTCGCAACTAGATTATCAACGGATAAAAATGATAAATACGCCATGAACGTTACGACTGGTGTTAATAGTGAAGATAGAGACCCTGTTGGATACATGAGCACTGGATACGATCAAAAAACTGGTGAAAAGTTGTTTGATCCAACAATTACAATCGGCAAATCAACTTTAAAAAGAAAACCAGTAGTTTCAAATGGATTGCTCAAACACGAAGAAGGTCATCTTGCAAAACAAGTACACGGTAAAGATTTTTCAAAAGAAGAACGTGCTGCTCGAAAGTTGATAGAATCTAATCCAACTTCATTACATTATCATGATACAAATCCGGAAGAATATGCAGCAGATCTTTATGGCGAAAAGCATAATAAATATGCTAAAAAGTATCCCGGTAAATCTTTGAATACGCTTATGAGTCGAGATATCTCGATTGCTAAGAAAAACAAAGTGACATTGAAATCAATGTTAAAAAATAATGAAAAATTCATTGAAATGATGGATGGTGATGATATCGTTGATATTATTAATGAAACGATTGAAACAAATGAATCCTGTATTTCTGATATGAAGGATGATGATACTGTAAATGCCATGAAAGCACAAAATCAAAGACTTGAAGAATTAAAGAAAAAACTTCAAGGGATTAAAGATGAAGCTAAAATCAAAAATGGTTATTCTGAAGCTTTGAAAAAAGAAGCAAGTATTACTCTTAAAGACTGTATAAGAATAGTTGACAATGGTGTTAAGTTGAGAAAACAATTTGTTCAGAAAATGATTAATGAATATGCTCTTGATTATGATGAATGTGTTGAACTTGTTCAGGAAATGTATAATGATCCTGAATATCTTTTATACGAGATATACAGTGAATCAGATGAAATCGTATATGAATCTAAATATGTCAATGAGATTGAATCTCGTAAAGAAGCTATCACAAAATGTATCAGTGAATCGGAAGATCTTATAACAGCGCTTGAATCAATCGGAGCCATGTATGGAATTCCTGCTTCTAACATTCTTGAAGATAATTCTCTGGATAGAATCAATATTGTCAATGACACAATCATCGCTCCAAATAAGAAGAATGTATTTGCAAATACACAGTCTATTGTTTGTGCAGTTGGAGCTGTCCTCGATTATATCTCACAAAGAATCAATGATAAACTGGAAGATTATCAATCAGACAAAATTGATAATTGTAAGCTCAATGAAGCAAAAGAAAAGGGTGATCCTTCAAAGGGTACTGTTATTGGAAGATATGTTTCTGATGAAGGAGATGAAATTATTGTATATGATTCTGGTTTAGTTGATAAGCCAAACACACTTTCTGCAATAAAGAAAGTCGCTGAACTTCGTAAGAATGGTACAATTCCACCGATTAAAGATGGATATCCTTTAACATCAAACAAAGTACAATATTTCAGCGACTCTGATGATATTACAAACGATGTATCTGACCCAACATCTGTGAATGTTGATAATATTCCAGAAACAGATGTTGCTGCTGATATACAGGAATCTGCAATAACAATGGATCTTTTCTCAAAGTACAATGATACAAATCATCTTGGATATGATATATTCTCTGAAATGGGATATGACATACAACCTGTTGATTCTGTCATCACAGAAGCTGCTACAAGAAAAAAGAAAAAGAAGAATATTACATCAAAAGATATTAAGTATATGAAGTTTGATAACACAGATATTCTTAAAGCAGTAAAATATTTCAATGCAGCACGTGCAGAACAATCTGCTGAATTGGATCCAGCAAAGCTTGATATAAAATCCATGATGTCATCTCCTAATTGGGATAAAGGTATTCGATCTCTCGAGAACCAATTTAATTGTCACATATCGTTCAAGTTTGTTTCTTCTAAAGAAGAAGGTCAGAATGCAGGAACTTTCGTTCATGTTGGAGACGATACTCTTAGATATGATGTCACTATATCCAAATCAAAAGGTTTCCAATTAGGTGGCATGGGTATTTGGATCACTGGTATTAATGAAGGAATGTGGGCAGATGCTCCATCGGATCCAAAGTTATTTGGTCAATCAGTTGTGTCTGTTATACTTCATGAAGTATTCCACAACGTAGCAGACGCAATTCGTGCCAAGAGTGAAACATTCTTAACAAAAACATCAACTGCAATAGCATTGGCTCAATCAGCACGTTCTGCAAAAGCAAAGAGAACAATCATAACAAAATATGTTGATTCACTTTCATCTGAAGATATTCATTTCAATAATAGACTTCAGAAACGTGCATTTATTAAAATGATGATGCTTGTTACCTCTATGGATTCTGACGCTGTCATTCGTAAAACATTTGATACAACAAATCCAGATAATTATAAGGATGAAGAATTTATTGATAATCTCATCCAAGTATATAAAGATGCTATAACGAAAGCCAATAAAACGACCAAACGTTTAACAAGTAAGACAGGTCCAGCAATAATGACTATAATAGGTATTGTCATCTCAGCAATTGGTGTGGTCACATCTCTTGGTTCTATAGTATCACTTGGTTTGTTTACTGCTGGTGTCAGTGGTATAGGATTTCTGATAAAAATGTCTACATCTAATGAATACGAAAAGTTGAAGAATGAGTACAAATCATCAAAAGCATTTGAGGAAGGTTATTGTGATATGTTTGCAGGAATGTATAACTTCCCACTTGTGTTCATGTTACGTGACAGAAAATCAAACCTCATTTCACCAATACATGTTAAAGACATAGAGAAACTCAATGAGTTGACTCGTCTTGAAAAAGAACTTCACACATTAGCATTCACACATTACCCAACAAACAGTGAACGAAACTTTGCTGCTGCTAAAATTGCAGAGAATACTCTGAAGAATAATAAACATCTTGATCCAGCATCTAAAAAGTATCTTGAATGGGTTAGAGACAATTTCTCAAATATGCTTGATACGGATATTGCTAACGAAGGACAAACTACAACATTTGATCCTTCTAAATCAGAAGATCTCGATAAAGTTATTGATGAAATCATAACAACAGGAAATGTTACTGTCACTGAATCATATAAATACGTATGATATACACATTACCAACGTCAATGGGGTTATCCCCCATTGACAATTTGGTAATCAAATTCAATATACTATTATATGTTATATTGAAAATCTATATAGAAAGAAATGATGAAATATGTTGACTAAAAAGAGTACAGCCTCAAATAAATATGAGACTGCATGTTTCGTTCAAGAAGCACCAATATCATCTAATCTATCACCGAATGGATACACTGTAAAAACTTCTGCAGAAGGTCTTCCATATTGTGTGTTCAAATCACCACTTTGGTCATTTGGACATGCAAACCGCATGAATAGAGTTTATGATATTAATAACGCCAAAGATGTTATCATGAACGATGAAAGACTTATTGAGTTGAAAAGAATGAACAAATGGCGTGGTGAATGGAATCATCCAAATTCAGAATACAAAGGTTATACTTATTCTGATATAAGAATGACTATCCCAGATCCACGAAAAACTTCTCATTTTATATCTGATGATGAGTTTGTTGGTGATTTGTATAAAGCTACAATCACAACACATCCACGTACAGAAGATGGTAGAGCTGTTGCTTCTGAGATTATTGATCTTGGTGTACAACCATCATTCTCCGTTAGATTACTTGGAAAGATGATACCTAATGCAATGAGAGGTGTGCCAAATATGAAAGTTTCTAAGGTTATTACTTTCGACATGGTTGACTTCCCATCACACCAGGAAGCTAATGCTGATATTACACCTGTACACATGGAAGGTTACACAATATTCCTCAAGGAACTTGCAAAGTATTGTTGTGAACAGGATGAAAACCTTGGTGTTGTTTGTGAATCATTCCAGATTTCTCCCGAAGAAATTCTCGGTATTAAGAATGGAAGTATTGTTCTCGAACAGGCTGACACAACAAAGATTGCTATTCCATTACGTGGAGATATAAGAAGAGAAGCTCTCTCAATATTTACGGAAGGACTCTAAAGATATGGAAAAGAAACAGATCATAATTAGACGTGATTATTTCGATAATATCAAAACTGCAATTGATGCATTGAATGAATTCTTCTCATCAAATTACCAGAATAAAAACTTTCCAATGGTTGATTCTGATGAACAGATAGATCCTTCAATTCTATACATTATAAGCACATTAAACAGTATAGAACCTGCAACAGTTTCGGATCCATCTGCTGTAGAAGAATTACTTTCACAAATAGGAGAAGATATTGGAGATTTAACAGGTCCTAATATATTTAATAAGATATCGACAGAAGCATCTGACAAAATATACGCATTCGTTGGTTTCCGTGCATTACAATTCATATCAGAAAACTTTACCGAATTCTCCACATTAATCAATGGAATTTATACATTTGAAGTATTTACAACACCATCTAAATTCCAGAATGAAATTCAGTTATTTTCAAAACCTCTCCCAATGGATGAGTTGGAATCCATTATTCACGATGATGTCCAGATTTCATTATTTACACCAGAAAGATACGTTACTGGAATATTCAATAATGAACAGATAACTCTCCCAGAGGATATGGATCAAATTAATGAAGAAAGTCGTGTTAGTAAATTCACGGATCTTAAAGATGTTGAAGTTATTATAAATGAAACCGTTCAAGAAGCTGCAGAAATCAACTTCTTTGAAGAATCAAAACCTAAACACATTAAGTTTGATTCAAATGAAAATAGATGGATGATCTCCAAACAGTTTGAAACAACTGTAAATGATCTGGTTGCGGCATTGAGAGATTGTAATACAACAGACGATCTCAAAGAATTTTTTAATAGCAATATTTGGACTAAGAATACCACACTTAATATATGTGAAACGGTAGCACCATTCATTCTCGTAAAAGTATTTGGTAACAGTAAGAAATTCAATAACACATCATATATCACTGCTGATACCGAGAAATATTTTGATTCTTATAAATCCATAACAGACAGAAATAATGGAGCAAAACGTTTCCAGAATTACGATATCTTTTCAACATTCAAAACAGATAAAGATTCAACTATCAAATTCATTGAAGATTTCCTTAAATTGAATCTGGTATCGGATGAAACATGTGCTATCACAAATAATACATTATTGACATTATTCAATATATTTGATTCACATATTTATCTCAATATTCTTTATAATGTAATGGATGATACCTCAAAGAAAGATATGTCTGTTATTGATTTCATTAAGACAACTCGTGCAAGAATCAACAAGAATTCTCGTACGACAAATGCATATCAACCAGAACCCAAAACAAAAGATGACAACGAGGTTGAAACATCTGATACTGTTTCAGAATACGTAAATGATTCTCTTCGTGAATTTGGAAATATGTCAATTTCTGATATGATGTATTGTGAAGCATTTCATGATATTGTCATGGAAGAAATAAAAACAATCGGAGATAGAATGTATAATGAATCTATGTCTCAAATAGAAACAGATCATTTTATTCAAGAACAGGAAGATGGACAGATTCCTGAATACATCAGAAACCGAATCAAAACTTCTGATGATATGGGTGATACTCCTAAACCATCTGTCACTGACGTAAATCTTCCACCAGATGTCCCAACCAATTCAATTGATGATCTTGCTAATTCAATCGGTGATAGAGCAAATACCGATTCACCTGATGGATTATCTGGTATACTTGGTAAGGGTTATGATGGTAAAGGAAATAATATAGTATACAATATAACATATAATAATTCATTCAACAAAGATTCTTATAATACAAACAACTCAAACAGAAATGATCTTTCATCAGGTAAAACTACTACAATATCTAATACGAATTCAAACAATGATAATTCTAAGAATAAAGATGCTTCTTCTAATAAAAGAACAGACTCTCATACAAAGAGAATGATAAAGCCTGGGACAAACAATAAATATAATAGCAGCGATTCTGCTGATACCAATGCTGATAACAACGAAAAACTTTCGAATGGTATGTCCATTCAAGAAATGTTTATGTTCTTAGAAGCTTCGGAGCCCCTATCAAATGAAACCGGTGCTGGAAAACCTCCGAAAGGAGATACATTGACTCGTGCTATTGACAGAGATCGTAGAACTCTAGCCAGACAGCAAGAGGCAAAAAGAAAAGTTCAAAAAGGCGTAAACACAGGAAAAGCTCTTCTGAAACCCGTATCCAGAACGAAGCAATGGTTGACAAAAATCGTTGACTCGTTGATCAAACGAGATGAGGATAGAGTTAAAGCCGAAATCATCGAGAGTCCTTCATATCGTACTGCGTTATATAAAGCATCACGATTGGCTCTCAAACTTGGAGCATTTGGATTATGCTGGACTGTTAATGGTTATCTTGCAGCAACATATGTTGTCATTCAAGGTGCTAAATTTGCAGACAAAGAACGTCTCAAGAGAGAAGTTCAGGATGAGTTTGCAACAGAGCTTACCATTTTAGATGATAAGATTCAGAAAGCTGATGAAGCTGTATCTCGTGGTGATAAGAATGCACTTAAGCAGAAATATCAAATGATGCGTATGCGTACAAAGATGGCTGAGATAGCAGGAGATTCCAGACGTTCCAAGATAAGACACCCAAACAGTATAGCTTAAGGAGGTGATCCTTGTGAAGGATCTTTTTAGATTCATCATGGAAGCTGAAGGTGATGAACTAGAAGCATTTTCTCCAGACCCAGAAGAATCAACAGTTCCTGAACAACAGGAGAATCCACCTGCAGGCGATCAGGATCTCGACGGTCCACCACCCATGTCAGAAACAGATGATTCTGTAGAAGGAATGTCTGAAGATGATATGATGGTTGGCGACAATTCATCCGATGAAGAACAATCAGAAGAAGGAGACCAAAAGGAAGATGATACTCTTTCTGAGAAAGCTAATAATATACTTAATCAGAAATTATATCAGCAAATGGTTGATAGAAATAATGAGATATCTGGAATTCTTGAAAGTCTTGATAAACTGAATCCAGTTTTACCTTTTGACATTATCAAAGCAAATGATAAATTCATCGGAGACCTCAAAACTGCTCTCGAAAGAGGACAGAATTACGTGATCAACGATTTCGTAGATACCGGTTATGGTGAGAACTTATTGTTCTTCAATAAATTAAATAGCCTATATACTATACTACTTAATTCGATTGATTCAAATCTAAAAAAGGTTGATACGAAAGATTGACCTTTGTTACATTTTAATCGGTAGAAATACCAAATAAATTTTACAATAAGGAGATGTTCCTCAATGGCATTCAGAAAAACACATGAACCTGGTCAGTGGTATCAGGAACAGAAAGCATATATTAATGAGGCTTCAGAGACAGAACTTGCTCGTCTTTCATCAGGTGTTGATAAGCACTATGAAGAAGCTGTTACCACACTCATGAACACTCTCGGTGTTAATGTTACCAAAGACGCTAAGGCAATGGTTGAAAGACCAGAAGTCATGCAGGAATTCAAGACAGTATATCTTGGACCAATTCTTCAGGAACTCAGAGAGTATAATGCTGCAAATGAGTCAGAGAAGATTCACCTTGAAAGTGTTGCAGATCAGCTCGAAGAAGCTTGGGATTCAAGTGCTGCAGACTTCATTCAGGAATCTTACAACGTTGCTAACTACCTCCCACTTGCAACTATTGACTTCCCAGCTCTTGTTAAGCATTACATCAGATTCCTCGGCAAGGATATCATTCCTGTACAGACAGCTAACTCAACAAACATCGAAATGAGAATCTTCAAGAAGTATCTTGTAAATAACCAGACAGGTGAAGAATATGAGACACCAGCTATCTACTTCAAGAAGGATGAGAATGGTGAATCACTTTGGAAGAAGATCTGGAATGCAGGTAAGGGTTACAGAATTAACGATAAGAAACCAATTACATTTGCTGAGCTTACTGCTGCTCCTGGTAAGAAGATCCAGCTTCTTCAGAGTAAGTATCTTCTTGATGAAAATGGCAACGAGCCAACAGACTTCAAGAAGACAATCAGAACACGTCTTTCATATAACTTCAACATCAGATATGTACAGCTTGACATCAAGGAATCATATGTTGTAACAACATCACAGCCTGCTGATTGGTCAACTGCTTATACATCATATTACACAACTGCAGACAACGTTACATATACAGCAGTATCTGCAGGTAGTGGTGCTCCTGCATGGGAAGCTGATAAGTATTACAAGAAGATTGAAGCTTCAACTCCTAAGGTACAGCTCCCTGGTGGTGGTATCCAGATTGATATTCAGAATGGTGGTATCTTCACAAATGGTACACTTTCTGCTGACAAGCCACTCGCTGTTGTTGATCCTGAAACAAACAGGAGAACTGGTGAAACAGTTGCTATTGATGCAATGTTCTCAGGTGTTGTTGACTTTGTAAAGGGTACAGTTGCTGCATCTGTATGTGGTGACATTACAGGATTCTATATCGACGGATATATTTCAAATGAAACAAACCTTCGTACAATCGGTTTCAGAGAATATCCAGAAATCAGAAAGTTCAAGATTGCTGATGGTTGCAGATTCCAGGTTGGTTTCACAGTTGAAGACTTTAAGGAAGCTACTGCGGTTCTTGACTTTAATGTATACAACAGACTCACACAGGAAGTTGTTACTGCTTCAGAAATGTTCGAAGATGAATACATTCTCCAGACACTGGATTCAGAATTTGATAAATATGATGGTGTTGATACAAACATTTGGGATCTTGAATCATACACACATACAGAGTATGTAGACCTTGATCCTACAAGCATTTCACCTTCATTCGCTGGTGATCCTTATGAGTACAGAACAAGTGCTATTCACAATGCACTTAACTCAGTTATTTATGAGCTCTGTGATAAGGGTAAGCTTGATAACCTTGGTTTTGTTATTTATGCAAATCCAAAGGCAGCTCGTCTCCTGAAGGAATTTGTTACATGGTCATGTGTAAAGACAACTGCTGTTGCTGGTGTTACAATGAACCACTCATTTGGTGTTATGACAGATAGTGAGGTTCCGATCAGAGTTGTTTCATCAAACAGAGTTCCTGCATACATCACAATTGATGCATATCAGAAGGATGATCCGGATTACACAGAGACAGCTAAGTCAAAGGAATACTTCTTCAAGATTGTTGCTTATCCGATGGACAAGTTCCATATTTCATATAAGCACTACAGATTTGCAAGACACCTTACAAATTCACCTGAAAATGCTGGATATCAGGATGCTCAGAACCCAGGCGGCCAGGCAGTTCTCGTTAATACATCTGCTCAGTACGAGACAATTCATATTCAGGGTATTCAGGGTCGTGTTATCTGCAAGAACACATCTCTCGTTCCTGATGCAAATGCAGGTCTTATTAGAGCTGAATAATCTTAATAAATATAAAGAGAAGATATATGTGGGGCACAAGCCCCACATCTTCTTTTTATTTTATACTCTCTATTTTAGATGTAACTTTTTTAGTTATGTATTCCACTTCTATATCAGGAAATGTTTTGCATACGTTTGTTATGATTGTATCAAACATACCTGCTTCACGAATCTTTTGGTCTTTTGATAAAGACACTTCTATTACAATCTGATCTTCTATAATCTTTTCTATTTCTTTAATTTCATCAGATGAAGAAGGCATTCGTTTCATTTGTATTTTTTGATTAAATGCAGTATCAAACGACTGCTGTACGTTGGAAAAACTCGTTGATAAATGTTCAACGTTATGTTTTAATGAATAATATGAATCTAATAATAGAGAACACTTCTTATTCATCACATAAATGATATTTTCCATACGTGTAATTGAATTGGTTAATTTGTTGACATTGATAATTGTAACGATTAAATTGGTTAAAACAATCAAAACTACAATCACAATTATCATAGTATTAGAGGTTAAAAAGTTCATATAAAATCTCTCCTTTAAAATAATAAAATATAATATGAAAGGTTGTGTTTATGTAATGAATAGTTACAAACATGAAATAGTTAAAGCTATCATTGATATGAAAAAGTATGATGTTTTTAATGAATACTGTGCGATCACTAATCCTGAACGCAATGGTTTAGTTGTATCAGAATATGCTGGTAAAGATATTAGAGTATTTAAAGATCGTGATACTGTAAAGATATTATGTCCTAAAAATATGACATATATGCAGGAATCAAATCTAACAAAAGCAATAGCTACTGGTACAATATTCGATGACGCTGATGAAGTCGATGGATATGCTAAACATATCGTATTAACGAAAATGCCATGTGAAGGTATGCTCAAACATGGTTTAGGAAAACCTGAAAAGATGACTGAATTTGTTGGTGCCACAGTCGGTAAGATGAATGAATCCGGTGATATTGATGTATCTGATGAAGATGTTGACAATGGTAAAGCCATGATGGATGATTTACTTGAATTGGATTCTAAAGAATATAAAGATGTGAAGAATCTTGTTGATGATTTTGTTGGTAATGATGAACATGAATACTGTTATTCAAAAGATATAGCATGTGATATTGATCAATTAAGAAAAGAAATACAGGATTTCAACGATGCTGACGTTTCTCCCGAAGACAGTATTAATGATGAAGATTGGGATGATAGTTGGGCAGATGGTGTAAATGGTTCAATTGCAGATGATTCTGATTTTCAACAGGAAGCCTTCTTCTCTAAGAAACCAAAGAAATTGAAACCTATACCAATACGTGATATTGTGTCATATATCACTGTAGAAATGAATGCTATTCAAGATTCCAATGATCAGGCTATGTTATCTGGATATACTTGTTCAAAACTTGAGCTTGTTGATTTCTATCTCAACTGTATTGATACACATGACGATAGATACATAGTACCTCATACAAGAGAATATCTTGTTGATGGACAGAAGCGGTTGAGTAATTTACTCACACAAATTCTACGCATTCGTCCTATTAATAAGAATGATAGGGTTTGGAAGATTAATTATCCATCAGATTACAGAGGTTAAGGAGTGGTGATTTAGAATGTTTAATTCATGTATTAAAGATTTGATTATAAAGAATAAGAATCTTTTTGAAGACGTTAATCGTGATTATACTAAAGCAGAATATTCAAAAGATGAAAAGTTTACGATTCTTGATTATCGTAAGATATTTGATGTCATGTATGAATACGTCACAGGATATTTCAATTATAAACATAAAGGGGAAGAAAAATATTCTGATAGAGTATTTACATCAACACATCGTTTATATGATTCTATGTTTTCCAATCCATCATACCGAAAAGAAATATCATTATTCGAAATGAAAGATATCAGTAAAGAATTTCTTACTGGTACTAAAAAGATACAAGATCTTGTTGATCAAGATTATGATCCATCATCTGAACAGTATGCTATTCTGAAATTGACGGATAATCAGTATCGAAAATTGATGAAGGTATTTACTGATGACATGAAAATATATTTATGGTTGTCAACACGTGATTCAACAACATCATCATATCCAATTTCTGATGAATTGTTAAATGCATTCGTTGATCAAACAACTCCAGTGATTCATCGTAAACGGAGGTGATATCATGAATATATCCGATTGTGTGAATGATATTAAAACAACACTTGGATTGAATACAATTGCATTGCCTTTTAATGAACCAATTGAAACTGTCATACAGAATATATTGAAAACTTCTATCCGAACATTTTCTCGATTCAAACCACTTGTGAAAGAATGTTATATTAAACGAAGTGATTTAAAAGAATCATATGATGGATCTGGTCGTTTAGGCATCTATATATTACCAACATCTATGACAACAACAGATGTATTTGAAGCATATGCAACTGTCGTAGATAATTCTTTTTTAAATACACAAACAAATTCTGATGCTTTTTCAACTGGTGTTCCTTTCATTGGATTTGGTTCATATTATCCACAGGATATGATGAATGCTGTCATTACGGGAGCTACTATCAATAAATATCTTGGTGTAACCACAATTGAACCAACATCTCGTTGGTTGGGGCATAATACATTTCAATTATATAATGCATCACAAGATGCCACATTATATATTGAAGCGAAATGCCAACATGATTTGACGGGTGAAACTATTGAAGAATCATTGGTTGAATCATTTATGAAATTAGCAACACTTGATGTTGAACGCACACTATATAACAATCTCAAGAACATGAATAATGTTGGTTCTGCTTTTAAAGAAATCCAACTTAAGATAGATGATTGGAGTGGTGCACAACAACAACGCGATGAACTCGTTCAGCAGTGGACAGAGTCATTCCATCTTGATGAAATTGAAGATTTAGTTCAGTTCTTTTAAATAATATTTTATATCGAATGTGGGGTTTAATGCCCCACATTCTTTATGAAAACCAACTGGTAACCCTACTTGGGTTTTACTATTTTAAAAATTTATTACGAAAGGAGTGTGCATGAATTGTGATAGGATTACTAAAACAAAGTATGAAAATCGTTGGTGCTAGTGCAATTTCGATTGGTAAAGATTATGCATCCGAGCCATTAGCATTAGTAAACGATGCCAATGAAATACGTCAAGATGTATTCAAAGTCGGTAAAAGTGGTGTTGATGAATTAAAACGTATCAAAAACAGTGTATCATTCAGAGGTATCAGAGAATGGTTCTTCCAAAAACAAAATGATTTTGAAGAGTATGACGAAGACGATTTTGATGCTGGTTTTGATTTTGATTCAGATGAAGATGAAAAAACTTCGAATTTGTTAGATTCATCTTCAATGAAGAATATTACAAATGCACAAACCGGTGAATTATATAAGATAGGTGCAAAACAGGCAGAAGTTTCTATGATTTCCAGTGCAGAAATTATATCTGCTGTGAACTCACGTTCTGCTGAACTTGTTTCATCTATAAATAATATGAATACCACATTAATTGGTATTTCCAAACGACTTGATCAATTCACGAATATCTATTTAAACAACCAACAACGAAATTACCAACAAAATGTTGTTAATCCATTTGATAATGGTCGATTATCATTAGCTTCTATTTATGGAGCATCCAAACAACACACTTCGAATAGTTTAGCATTTACACTTGGTAGCACTTTGAAGACTGCTTTTACATCTATGAAACCAAAAGATTTATTAGCAGCAGCTCTCAGTATGACAATTCTCAACAGACCGATTGACAGATTCGATGGTAACTCTATCAATGATATTGGAGAAAAGTTCAATGAATTCATTGGTAATGGAATACAGCGTGGATTGGGAGAATTAATATCTTCGGATAAATTCATTAAATTATTTGGAGATCTTCGTGCTACTGATAGAAATCCGAATTATGGTAAAATGGTTGAAAACACATATAACGGAAAACCCGCTGTGTTTGATGGGTATGTTCGTACTTCTATTACAACAACAATTCCTGAATATCTCAAATTAATATACAAGAGTCTTAGTGGACAAAGTGTTGATGTTGATAAGAAGGGAATGCTGACAACAAAGGATGTTTCTAAAGAAGTATGGGATAAACAACTCCAGGTTGGTTTTAGAAATACTGGCACATCCACACAGGTTTCTTCAAGTATAGGCAAAAATGTTAGACGTATTCATGATAGAAACATAAAAGATCGAGATATACGTGATATTCAGAAATTACTCGTAAACTATTATGCATTCCATTTAAAAAATGAATGCTATCCTGCAAAAAATTCTTTAATTGTATCAGAACTCCAAAAGGGTAATGATCATATCGTTACAAAGGTTGCTGAAGTTCTCAGTAAAGCAAACCCTAACAAAGATATTGATTGGGTATCAGTTGTTCATGATGTATTAACGGAAATAGCATTCAGTGATTCAAATCAGCAATTCTGTGAGACTGTAACAAATACAATTGCAACACAAGAGAGAAATGCTATGGCTCTGGTGAAATCTGGTAATCCTCTTGCACGACATGCAACCAAATTCACTCCAGAGATGATGGAAGAACAAGCATCTACATATATCTCAAATTCTTATAAAACACGAGAATTATCTGAAGAGATATATGCTCTTAACCAAGAAATACGTGAATATGAAAAGAATAAAAAAGATATTAAATCACGTTTCTCTGATATAAAATCTGGTAGAGCTTCTGATATAAAAGAAAAACGGAAATTACTTGATGAAAAGACAAAAGAATATTATGAGTTGATGGGTTATGGTAATCCATCACAATCATCATACGGTAATTATCTTAACATGTCTGAACGTGGTTGTGGACCAATTGCATTATCTGACATGATTGCTCGTCGTACCGGGATGTCGATTGATCCAAAATTACTTGCAAAACAGATGCAAATCACAGGAACATATTCTCCTATAAATGGAACATCTGTTGGAGACTTTGTTGATGTGTCAAATTCAATGGGTGTTGGTGTATACCCAGGACAAGTATCAATGTCATCTTTGCGACAATCATCAAGAAATAATCCAATAACATTAATTGGTTCGGGTGTTGAGTTTGGTACTCGTCAAGGAAATAATCATTTTGTTAATGCCATTGGTTCTGATGGATTTGGTGGAGTTTATATACAAAATCCATTAACCGGTAGAACAGAACGAAGATCTATTAATGATGTAACCTCATCGTCTATACTTGGTTTATATGGTTCTGGTAATCAGAATGATATGTATAATAACATACGTGATTCCGCAATAAACGCTACACGTGCTGGAATAAATTATGGTAAAAATAAAGTAAATCAATTTCAAGATGCATCTTCTAATTGGTTTGATAACAGAATTCAACGTGCATACGATAAAACAAAAGACTATGTTGAAAATTCCAAACTGTTATCTGAAGAAGATAAACAACAAGCAATGCTGGTTTATTCAATGATGGAAACTGGTGTTGCTGATGGTGATCCTGCTCCAGATAAAGCAGCTATCATGAATGAAATCAGTAAGATTAAAAATCAACGGTTGAAATCACGTTTGAAATCTGCTGTGTCTGGTATGTTAGATCGTTCTGAAAAGAAGGCTCAAAGCGGTGGTTTATTTAGTAAGATATTTGGTAATCTGAAGAGTGGTGTTAAAGGTGTTATTGGAACATTCTTTGCTCCTATCGTTGGTGCTATTAAAGGTGTCGGTAGTAAGATAATAGCAGGTATCAAGTTAATATTCAAACCATTATTCAAACTTATGAAGAGTGGAGTCCGTGATACTTGGTCTGGAACCAAGGAAATCGGACGTTCTATTTTTGGTAATAAAGAACTGCGTGATGAGAATGGAAATATCATCGAAGGTGGATATGATGGATTATTAAAGAACACTTTCCGTTATATCAAGAATACTGTTAAGATCGTTGGTAAAGCAACATCTGCTGTTATCAAAGGTATGAACACAATCACGGGATTGATCAAAACTGGTGTTAGTAAGATAACAGGTTTCATCAGCAAAGGCGTTGGATTATTATTCTCAAAAGTTACCACATTTGGGAAAAATATGTTTGGTAAATTATTTAATAGAGAGAAAAATAATGAGACTGATAATGAAAATTCACAGAATAAAGAACCCAACACTTTATCAAAAATATTCCAGAATTCTCAATTCATCCAAGGATTCAAGGAAGCTCGAAACCGTTCAGCATACGAAATTAACGCCAAAAAGATAGAATCTGCAGCAGACGCAGAATCACAAACAATCACAAGTATCTTAGCAGGAAAAACACAATCTGTGTTAACAACTATAAGTGATGCAATATCAAAAATTGTTACAAACACAGAACCAACATCTGAAGATGAAGGTGTTTCATTGGGTAATGATGATTCTTCTAATACAGAAACATCATCAAGTGAAAATAACCAAGAAGGAGAAAACTCTGAAGAACAATCTCAACCAAAAAGAAGTTTAATTGGCAGAGCTGTTGATAGAATCAGAGGACGTAATAATGTCACTGCTGTATCAGAAGCTGTTGGTGAAGAAGGTAGAACATCTGTATCCAAGGGATTGGGTAAAATGTTAGGTGGTATTACATCAGCACTTGGTGGTATTACAAAATTCTTGATTGGCATTGTTGCTTCCATGTCTGCAGTAAAAGTTATATCATCATATGTTCAGAAGATATTCACATCTGCATTACAGCCATTGAATGATTTATTATCGTCAACATTTGATGCGATTAGACCCGTACTTGATCAGATGGGTGGTATGTTGAAAGATTTCATTGGTGTTATCGCAGATGCTATCAAACCATTAATTCCTTCAATCACATCAATAATGTCATCTTTGCTTGAAATTGCTAAACCAATAATCGAAACATTAACACCAGTAATCGAAATTATTGGTGACGTATTATCTGGAATATTACCATTGATTGCGAAAATATTAAAGAAAGTTGTCGTTCCAGTAATAAAAGGAATATCGAAAGTAATTGGTGGTATAATTAAAGCGGTTCGAAATGTCTTCAATTTCTTCAAGAAAAAAGATAAGAAGGATGGGGAAAAGAGAGATAGTATATGGAAGAAAATATGGAAGATAACATCTTCTGTTATATTACCGGCATACGGTAGAATCAAAACAATTGCAAAACATGTAGAATCTATCACTGGTGGTATAAAGGTAATAGGTGGACTTCTTGGAGTAATCGGCGGTTCAATAACAACACTCGGTGGATTGATTGTAAGTGGTATTGGTTCATTAGTAGGACTTCTTGGAAAGATACCTGTTATAGGTGGAGCATTTGGAGAGGTTGCAAAGGATATTTCTTCAGCAGGCAACAAAATGATGGATGTTGGAGCCAACATGGTAACAGGTAGTGTCAATTTGATGAAGGAAGGTATAAATCAAGTTCGAGAAGATTGGGGATTATCTCCAATTGGTGTTCAAGCAACTAAAGAAAATCCTTTCGAAAAAGTAGTTAGTAATATATCAAATGATAAGAATAGTAATGTTACGAATGTTACTAACAACACAACCAACAATACAACAGTTGTTCCAAATACATCTAAAGAATATCTTGATAAAGTTGACATTGTTGCTGCTGGTAACGTTCCAACAACTCAACATTCATACGGTAATTATCTCAATATGTCTGAACGTGGTTGTGGACCTATTGCATTAGCTGATGCAATGTCACGTCGCACAGGTAGAAAAATTAGTGCTTCTGATCTTGCTAGTAATATGGCTAATAAAGGTTTATATGATCCATCAAGAGGAACATCTGTTGATAGCTTCATTAAATCATCAAATGCTATGGGTGCTTCTATCAAACCAGGTGGTGTTTCATATAATTCACTTAAACGAGCCACACCTGACAATCCAATCACACTTGTTGGATCAGGAACAGAGTTTGGTACTCGTAAGGGTAATAATCATTTCATCAACGTTGTATCAACTGATAAATTTGGTGGTGCTTATGTTATCAACCCAATCACTGGTAAAGTTGAAAGAAGATCTTCTAATTCTCTTGCTGCATCATCAACACTTGGATTATATGCTTCTGGTGATGCTTCATCTGAAGATACTTCATATGATTCACTTGGTGCAACAACATCATCTCTTATTAAACAATTGGCTTCTCTCGCCAGCAACTTCTTGAAACCATTCCAACTCTCCGATGATGTTGATAATGCTATAGAAGAAGTTGATAAGAAAGAAACAGAAAGTGTTGAAGTAAAGAATATTAAGAATAAAGCATCTGTTTATGGTGATGAAAATCTTTATGGAAAGATTGAAAGCAGAGCCAATGAATTATTACAGAAAGATTATCCAAAACAACCAGGAGAAACAGATGAAAGATATCAAACACGTCTTAAGTATCTACAATCAACAAAGCTTAATGAATATATCATAAAAGCAGCAAACACAGATGAATTCAAAGAATTCAGAGATAAAGCAAGTAAATCTTATGACAATTTAACTGAAATTGGAGACAGTGCATCTAATCTATTTAAAGGTGACAATGACATCAGAAAGTTCGGACAAGAGCTAACTGATAAGATCGGCAACATCGATTATAGTTCATCTGATTCAACCACAAATAATCAATCTGGAGTTGGTGGTACATTCACTTCTGATGATGGTGTTGCATTATACAACTTCGGTGAATCAGAGTTCACTGGTGTTGATATGACGGATTATGTTAATGCGTCAACACATCGATCAAAACATTCTCCTTTACATGAATTCTTCGGGAAAACACAGAATGAAGGATATAATGGTTATGCATATTCAGAAGATGGTAATTTCTATTTCAGTAGAAGATATCCTGATAAAACGGGTAAAGGAACATCTCCTGATAGTTCTATTCATGGTGGTATAGACTTCAACTGGTCAGATGGTTCTGCAGGAAAACAAGTTCGTTCGACATGTGATGGTACTGTTATCAGAGCTGAATTAAACTCATCATGTGGTAACATGGTTGAAATCAAAGACTCTGCTGGATACATCCATTGGTATATGCATATGCGAGATCTCCCATTGGTTACAGTTGGACAAAACGTAAAAGGTGGAGATTTGTTAGGATATGTAGGTAACACGGGAAATTCATTTGGTGATCATTTACATTATACAATCACAACAGATCCAACATGGTCATCCGATGGTATTGGTGAAGTAAACCCATTGACATACTTTAAGAATTATACACCGATGGGACCGACAATGGCTGGTAGTAATGATGAAGAAAAAATATGGTCTTTCTTGAGAACATCTGGAGCATCACCTATTGCTGCTGCTGCATACATGGGTAACTTCCAAATTGAATCAGGTAACGATCCTAATACACTCGAAGGATACTATTACTTCAGTGGAGAAGGTGGTAAAACATCACCAACAGTAAGAAATGCTCTTAAATCCAAAGCCAATATGGATGATTATGTATTGAATAAACTATTCCCGAATTATGACAGAAATGGTGTTGGATATTCAAGATCTGGTTATATGTATAATGGACATTACTATCCAGGAGTAGGTCTTGCACAATGGACTGGTTCAAGAACACAACAACTTGCAGACTTGGCTGAATCAAAAAATAATTCATATTGGAGTGATCTCGGAGTACAACTATCATTATGGCAACAGGATATTTCGGGCACACATAAGAATGAATTTGACACAGTAAACACATATTCTGATTTGGGAACTGCAACTGATTATGTTCTTACTCATTATGAAGGAAATCCTGGAAATAAAGTATCAGAACGTAGAAATGCTGCACAAGTAATATATGATAAATACAAAGACTGGGATTTCAGTAAAAATTCAAATGTTACTGGAATTGGAGAACCATCAACCAACTTTGGGACTGTCAATAGTGCATGGGATGCTAATCTCATGAATAATGTTGTTCAAACGGGTTCTGAAACAGGAAGAAATGCCGGAATCGTAATGACAACAGATTCAGGATTGAATCTTCGTTCAAACCCAAATACATCGTGTGATGTGTTGGAAGTGATTCCAAAGGGAACTACAATAAATATTGAATCATGTAGTACACCTGGATGGTATAAAGCAAATTATCTTGGTAAGAATGGATATGTATCAAAGGATTATATTCAAACAATTGGTTCATGGGTGAATGGTTCTGATGCAGGTGTTCTTGATACTGTTTCTGGCACACTCACTGATTGGGGTGTTAAATTAACAGAACCAAAACAAAAATCAGACTATCCTTCATTATATGCACAGGGTGACACATCACCAGTTCCACCATTAGATTATTCAAGTTTCATAAATGACAATACAAATTCGAACAAGAGCAATATTGTTGTCAATAAATATGAAATCACAGGTGGTATTGGTTTATCAGAAGAAAAAACAAAGATTGTTGATAAAATACTTAATCACACATTCGATGTTAGAGCCAAAGAGATTGAGAAATTATTGAACAAAATAATTGATAAACTCAATGGTTCAAATAATACACAACAAACAACACAACAAATATCAGATACACAATCAATGTTTAATGATGAAATACCAGAATCTATAGCTGTATTATCCAGAGGATAAAAAGAACACGTACATGGGTGGGGCAATAGCCCCACCTTAGTACATGTTTTCAGGAAGTAATTATGAATAACAATTAAATTGATGATTACTTTTTGAACTTGTTTCTGTGATTTTTAACAGAGACTTCTTCATGTGCAGCAATTGTTGATGTATACTGTTCACCCTTCTTATCACCAAACATGATTGTTCCTGTCTTTGTCTTTTCATCAACAGCAACAACCTTGATTGTAGCAGGAGATGTATTATCATCTGCTGCGGGAATATCAAATGATCTCTGTTCATCATGCATGAACTTAGAGACTATATCAGGAATAGCGCCTAATGTATTATCCATAGAGAAATCATTGATTTCATCCACGATACCAATCTCATCTTTTGAAGGATAACCTGCATGAGCAATAGCTTTCTTAAGATCTGTCTTGAACGCACTCTGAATATCAGGTGTGTTTCCGTTTACGTTGTTGATACATCCATTTCCGAATGAAATAAATGTACTCATTGAAAATCCTTTGTTTGTCATTGTATGACACACTCCTTATAAAATATATTTTTCGAAGCATAATATTCTTATGCTTCATCATAATAATGTAAATATGAAAATATAAAATAATAGATTTAAGTCTGATTTAATGTAAAATACATGATATATTTAACCTGCTGAAATAACACAATCTGAACAACCAATCATATTTGATATAACATCTCTGTCAAGTGGTGTGCTTGTTGTTAAATCAACTACTGAAAATCCTTTATCAATAAAAGTCAATACATCAGACGCTGAAGCATCCATCAGTTCTGCAATCAATTTCCCAGTGTTATCAAAAACTCTAATAGCCATAATATTTTCAACTCCCGTCTATGTGATTTATCTATATAAAAATTATTCATTCAGTTTCAAATCTATTATCAATATGATTGTATACACGAAGAATAATACATGCATGTTACATCATTTTGAATAATTATTAATATTATAGTATAAAATGTTGTGGGGTCGAAACCCCACAACTATACATATACTATTTTATTTAGAAGTCAAAATCATCATCTGATGAATCTGTAGACTGTGATGTTCCTGTGTCTGAAGTTGTAGTTTTTGGTGTTGGTTTTGGAACACTATTAGTTTCTTTAGCTTCTTCAACGGATCTCTGATCATAATGATCAATCTCAGCTTTAAGATTCTGCATCTTGATATTATATTTATCAAGATTCTTCTTATACTTACTTTCAATCTTACGATTTCTATCACTCTGAGGAATACGAAGATATTCTTCATATGCTGTTTTAGTAGCTTCATATAACTTAGAAACATCTTCAAACTTCTTAACTTTTTTATCATATGATCTCATGAGAAGAGCATTGATAAATGATACTGGATTAAGTTCTCTTGCTCCACGGAATAAACGAGGAAGAAGACCAAGTACACCAAGTACGAAATCCGTACCCTTGTCGATGATATCTGCAACAGCACCTTCCTGTTGTACAGAATATGCTTTTGGATATGTTGCACGAATATATTCATCAAGTTGTCTGTCAATATCAGAATTGAATGCTCTGATGAATTCTCCCATACCTTTCTGACGTGAAACTTTATCTGGTTTATATACTAAACCACCATCAGTTGCAAGTGTTGAAGCAAATATTCTTGAAAGTTCTCCTAATAAAGATCTGTATGCCACTGTATACAAGCATGTGAACAGAGTATTTCTTTCGTTCGGTTTATTAAGATATTCAGTAACCATCCTGTTGAATATAGGACGATGTAACATCAGAAACATTGTCTTGAGTTCATCAGCTTCTTTACGTGGAAACTTCTTGAGTTTTGGTAAATCAGCAAGCATTCTTTCAATCTGTTTGTATTGAGATACTTTACGAATATCACCTTGTGATTTGAATTCATCAGAACTCTTATTGGAATATATTTCAGCTAACACTTTGATGATTTTTTCCATCATCATAGTTTCTTGCTGTGTTGCTTTTCTAGTTTTCATTATTTAAACACCTCGCTTATATTAACCTAACATTTTGAACATGTCACGTGTCTTCGTTCCAGCAGTATCAAGTTCAGCCAACTGTCTGTTTACAGAAGCAATAGAATGAATCTCAAATTCCTGATTGAGGTCTGGGAGCATCATCTTAATAGATTCTGAATCTGTATCAAGTACAATAAGACCCATTAAGAATAATTCTTCACAGAATTTCTTTGCTGTAGAACCTTTGAGGAGATCAATGTTTGTTTGTGATTTAATGTTCATAACGTCAGCCTGTGTCATGATGATAGTTGCGTTTGGAATTACACCGGTATTGAAAGAAGCATCAATCTGTGAACGAAGAGCTGACATTGTAACAGACTTACCCTTAGCAACTGCAGCAGATGGAGCATCTCCTTTCATATGTGCTAACTCATATAAACGACGATACCATTTTCTTTTTGGATCACGTGAATCTATAGCGGTCTGCTTCTTTTGTTTAACACGGAAAAGAATATCCTTGAAGAACTTGAGTTCTCCAGCTCTCCATTTTGCTTTACGTGTGATCTTATCCATTTCATCAATTGGATATTTAGCAACTTCAGGAAGAATATCGGCATCAACAATACGATTATAAGTTTTAACACCAATAACATAGTTGATTGGACGTGATATAGATCCGTTGTCATCCATAACAGATAACTGAACATTCATCATGAGAGGTTTCATTGTATTAAGTTTCTTGATCTTTGTTTCATCGATCATCGCAGGTGGAGCTGTTGCTGTATCAAACGCAAGTTTCTTTTCAGCGCGTTTCTCAGCAGCATCTTCTCTTGCTTCTTTTCGTTTAGATAGTTCAAGATCATTCAAATACTTCTGATGTTTATCTTCATAATCAAGAAGTTGAGCCCGTTTTACCTGAATATCCTTTTCGTTTTTATCGATTTCCTGTTGAAGTTTCTTTTTCTCACTTTCACGATCTTCGGTCATGTTGTTGAGCTGTTGTATCTTCAGAAGAGTGTCGGCTTGTTTGTTATTGATTTCATTCTGAGTTTTTTCAATTTCTTTCTGATTATTATCAATCTGCTGTTGAAGTCTTGTGTTTTCTTTCTGTATCTTCTTATATTCTTCATCTTCCGTTTCTTTACTGTGTTTAGAAGGATATCTGGATGTTGATATAACAGAATCTTCCCATTGCTGTGTTTTCTCATTCCATCTACGAGTAACCGTTCTCTCAACAGTGTTTGGATCATTTGTATACTGTTTGAGTTGATCATATTTACCTTCTTGGAAGAAATGGTCAAATTCGGATAATGGTTGATGATTTACATATTCATTGATAACTTTTGCATCAGCATCTTCAATAGCTAACATATCGAATTCAAGCATCGTGTTTCCTTCGATACAGAATTCATTATGTACAGCATCATGAGCATAAGACATATCTGTGTATTCAAGATATCTGTTTGTATCACTTTTGAAATCACTGAACTGTATTCCGTTTCTTATCATAGATGAATCAACAACAGGATTTATTGATATAGCCATCTGTAAATAAGATGCATATACCTGTTCGAGTAATGATGTTGTTGCAGTTGCATAATCAAGTTGTACAGATGATGAAATGAATACGGGGAATTCAAATACATTCTGTTTAGCAGATGCAATTAATGAACCACGTTTACCATGTTGATACATGGAAGACGCTTTATCAATTTTACCAAGATTACTGAAAATTCTATTCTTGGTACTAGCATTTCTGTCTGTTGGCATTAAAAACACTTCCTATTCTTATAATAATTTATGCTTCAGCAGGAATTGGATTCCTATCGAAAGCTTTGTTTGTTTCAATAATTTCTTTAATAATATCAAGAGTTTTTTGAGTTTCCTCTGTGATAATAGCAATACCATGTAAGATTGAAGATAATCTTTCCTGCAATATTCCGACGTTGCCATACAGAATATTCTTTTCGTCTTCACTCAGAGTCGCTCTAATATGTTCGTATTTGACACCCCCTATGAAGTTAGATAATACATCTATTTCTTTATACATACCGTCAGTGCCCTTTTTGATTCCTTCAAGACATTCAAGTGCTGATGACATCGAATCATAACATTTTTCATCAGATGATATTCTCAATATTGGTATTGTTACATCGGGACAATGTACAATATCACCATTTGTGAATAATTCAACATATTTATCTAAGACATCCATTGCTTCATTTATGTATTTGATAATACCATTGAAATCACAGGTGTGAACGATATATGGTCTACCTTGTGAAAATGCGATAAGACCTTTCTCTTCAAGAACTTCCATGGCTTTCGCATTCAGTTGTAAATCAACATCCTTACGCAGTGCAAGGATTCTGAATACTAGCTTTTTAGCCAGAGTGTTCAATAGATCTTGTATAGCCTTTAATAATCTTGGTATAAATAATAACACTTTCTTGAGTTTAGATTCATCGGGTTCGTTCTTTCCTAACAATGTATCTGTGAACTTATTTTCTTGAATCCAAGAAAGACATTCATTAGCATTTGTTATAACACTTTCCATTTGGAAATCAAGTAGAACATCTCCTAAACAAGAGTCTGTCATCATTTAAATCATCTCCTTTATTTGTCAAGTCGCATTGTTTTAATAATCGACTTTGGTATTTTATCCATGTATACAATAGTAACTTCATATCGTGGATTATTTGAATAATATTTATTGGTATGAGACTCGACGATTAATCTGTCGTCGAGTAATATACCTTGTTTACCACGCTTTTCATTGTGTGTCATCATATCAAACACAGCTTTATCAAAGTTATCTACGTCACCAATGTTACCCCAAGGCCGAATGAAACCTCGTTCTGCAAGAAACTTTTGAGTCTGTGTCATTGATGATGGTATGGGCATGTATATATCAACTTTAAATTTACATGGAGTAGATATGAATAATCCATCAAGTGTTGGTAAAACTTCACTATTGAAGAACTTGGCATTCTTCGCAGCACCCGGTACGTAGAAACGGTAACCGGAGATACGTGGTCGGTGTGATGGTACTGGTGTTGTCGGGATTATGAATGACACAGTCTTCCATCTAATTCTCTTATAAGAACTTAAGAAATCTAATACGGAATTTCGCACAGATGTAGATAATTCTTTTACATCAGCTAATATGCTCATGTCACACCTCTCATTATAATAAGATTTATTTAGTTAGCATATATACGATAATAGATTAGCGTCTCCCAATCGGATTCAACTGGTAACGCATTAAATGTATAATATGTTATAAGTTTGATTCTCTGGGCTTCATCAGTAATACGTTTATCAGTGTCATTAATACTGAAAGCTGCTTCTGATGCATATTTAAGATAATTATCAGATTCATACATAAACATGCCATTTGAATTATACAACGCTTCAACACCAATGTTTGTATCAGAACTTAAAGCAATTTGTAAATTATCAAAATTAATAGATGATTCATCTGATACGGAAATCTCAGAAATCTGTGTCATAAATGCGGCAATATTTGTTTGTGTTGTATCAGTTAGATTTTCTTTCAATACAATATCAGCCGATTTAGATAATGATATAAGACGTGTTATATCTGATGATGTTCTGTTATTATTGAATATTATTTTGATAATATCTTTTACATGTGTAGAATACAATTTTTCAAGTATTGATAAAACACCTGGGATTGTATCAAATGCAACAAGTCCAAGTTCATTAACTTGTGCGGTTGAATTATTTCCATCATGTGAGAAATATGATGTACAATCATCTTCATCAAGTGTCATATGACATTCTGCATATGTTTCGATTCTGTTTGTTTTACCTGTACCATTGACAGCATCTGGTCCAAGATCATCCACTGTAACAGGATCAACATAATCCCATTTGTTACCATCTTTCCACCATGAATGATATATGTGTGGTGTATCATCAAATTTCTTAATATAGAACGATTGTGAAGTATTATCATTATTTGATTCATTTCTGTATATACCAAGATACTTTCCAGCAACATCAGATGTCAGTGGGTTTGATTTAGTAGCCTGACGGAAAGGAATCGGATTTCTCAATTTTATGAAAGAATAATTTGTATTCTTTGCAGTGATAGCGTCTTCACCAGAACCACCTGAACCAATCATAAAACCTTGAATGAAATGATTTGAAGATATGTTTTCATCCATTGATGTATAATTATCTGGATTTACACCTATCTTCATTTGGTCTCCGTTGTTCAAATCAGGAACAGCAATTGTTGAATCCTGTGAAAGATTGTCTCCAACGTGATCTTTACCATGATTGGAATCTAAGAACAATCCAAACATTTTCATCAGTATCCACTGGTAACCGGATAAAGTTATAACATTATCATTTTCATACCATAATGATACTTCTCCTGTTTTCTTATTTTTACGGAGTATTTTTACATGACCTTTTAATCCATGATACATTTCGGCATTATCTTTAAAACCAAAACCTTCAACTCCGTTAACAGTATTATTCATTTTAGAACCCCCTTATTTAACAATATTAATTTTCAATTTACCAGATGAGTCATGAGTAACTTCGAATCCTTCTCCAAATATCGAAGTATCAAGACAGATTCGTCCTTTATCATCAAATATTAAACCTTCACCAAGTTTAACTTCAACCTTACCACTCTCGTAATAATCATTACCTTCTTCAGGTATACATGTTGGAGAAATTCTTAAACCTCTACCAACATTAACCATTAAACCACCAGACATATTATATCCATCTATGTCAGATTGGTCATATGATTCATCTTCAAAATACTGCTCTGTATTATCTAAACCGAGTAATTTTTTATTCACAGTAACATCACGTCCAACTATTTTGAGACCTGATAGATTTGTGAATACATATTGATCGAGAATGTTGGGAACATCATTACCAGGAGAAACATTATTCTTTGCGTTTTGTTTAGTGTAATATGTATCAAATGTCCATTCTGGAGCAGTCTCATCTGTAATTGGTACATATATACCCTTGGTGTTTTTTGTATAGTAATCCTTGTAATTTGTATCCCAATCAGATGGTTTTGTATATGTCTTAACGTATACAAAATGATTTGTATTATATACAGCTTTTGCAAGGTTTACACCAACATATGACGGAGCACCGTTGTCATGTATAATGACATCTGATGGGAATTCACCATGATAATTTTTAACAACTTGCGATGATCCAAATGAGTCATATATTATTTTCGTATATGGTGTATGTGGTTGTATACATAATGACATGTCTGTCATAATGGTTAATCCACCAGATGAATCCTGACTATTTGTCATCACTGGAACAACACCTTGTGGAAGAACAGCATATCTTTGAGCTCGGCTTGGATTGTATATTGTATTACCAGAACGATCAGAGTATTTATCAGCGTCATTACCATCCAGACGATATTCACCCCAGTCAGTTGCAATGGACAAACCGGATATATTATATGATTGAGTACGTACACCACTGTATTGATTGATATGTCCTTCTCGGATTTGTAATGTTATATATTCATCATTGTGTAACTTTGAATCTGATGAATATTGCAATCCTGGACCCAACAATGGTTTCATCTTATAGAAAGATATCACGAATGGTTTAGATTTGTCTTTTCGTGTTGGAGCACTCGTGACAGCACCAATACATGTTCCTCTGAATGTCAATTCTTTGTTAAATCTTTTATCAACTGAACGTTTGTTGTTAATCCACCAGGATTTAGATAATTTAATCTGCAATCCCATACCCACAGAGTTATCATAAATATATTCAGAATAATATTTATTTTCTTCCCATGTCGGTGGTTCGTCTGATTGTGGAATTTGTGTATACACATATCGGTTGGAAACAAGTTGACGTGTGTAATAATTCGTATAAGCAGTTTCCCATGAATCAGGTTTAGACTTTAATAACATATAGGTGGTTGTTCTATTGTTGTCAATACGATATATTGGTTTTGTATCAAATACAATAGTCGAATCTGATGATTCACCAAATATTTTATCAAGCAATGTTTGTGATGCTGGATCACAATATGTGAGATTTATACCATATACACAACCAGTTCCTTCAACGCGTGTAACAACAACTTTTATCGAAATTTCATTATCTCTACGATAATATGTGTTTACTTTCCATTCAGGAACAGTTGGTTGTTCTTGTAGTTTGATATATTTTTTAGACGATTGATCATATGTGTAGTATTCAGTATAAGTATATTTCCATCCATCAGGTATTTCAGAGGTAAGAACATACATCGTACCTGTTGTGACTTCAATAATATCATTCAGACGATAGAAATTTCCTCGTGATATTACTGAATAAGGAATCTTTGTAGAATCCAAAACAAACATACCAGAATTATTATCGGATGATCTATAGTCTTTAAAACCACAAACAATCAAATCATTCATATGAAGATTTGTGTTATTGAGAATGAAGTTATCTCCAATCTTTGTATCATTGATATATATTGAACAAACTTGATCTGTGTCCGATGTTGACTCTGTTTTAATCAATGCGGTATCATCAAATGTTTTCCCGTCACCATAAATACCATCATAATAGTATAATTTTCCACCAAATCCAGATCTATCTATTCTCAATCCAGATTCATTTGGATTTAATCCTTCATAAACATATAAAGCATCTTCATATGATGATATATTTACTCCGAGTTGTCCGTATGGTTTATCCGGGAAATATGCTTCATTGTCTTTGTTTTTATAAACAATTGATGAATCCATTCCGCCAATTGTGTTAATTGGATACATATTATATATCAATGAATTCTTATCACTACTCAACGTGATATATCCAATATAAGAACGTAAATCCTTGTCATTCAAATGATCAATAAAAAAGGATGATTCTGCATCGTTTAAATTGTTTGCAACAATCAACTGTTGTAATGCTTCTAAATCATTGAATAATTTCAGACGTTTATGTTCCAACTGAGTTCTGATTTGTTCAATGACCCATTTCTTTATATCACCAAATGAAACATTATCAACATTTCCCAGACCAACATCTTGTGATGTTAATACAACAACGCCAGTTCTTCCATTTACAGAATTGACAATTCGGGAAAGTTTGTTATTTATTGCAGACCACAATCGTTCAATTAATTCTTTCAATGAAGTGCCTGAAAGATCATCGACTATCGAAGATGTATTTGATTTAGGGTATATATCAGTAGATACAATTTCATCACCAACTAATGTTTCTTTAGAAAGTTGGATATTATCTTCCATAAAAGAAATCTCCTTTCGTATATATTATAAATGTTTAATATCTGGCAAAACGGATGGGTAATGCACGCGTCGCCGAATATTACCCAACCGTTTTCGTAGTGCTGTAATTATGTATGTAAAGGAGTTAGGTTTAAATGGCAGATGAAATCATATTAAATAATTTCTCTGATGATTCCCAAATAAAGAAATATATCAATAGTCAATTGATGCCAAGAGTTTTTCATAATATACCTTTGAATGTTTTGAACACAGGTATGTTTTCTATTATAAATGAATACATGTCACAAGGGTTGGAGAAACAGGCATTTACTTCATCTTTTTATTTTAATGAATCATTTATAACAAAAGCAGTTCTTCCTGATTCTATTTATTCAGAAGCTGCTATATTTGATATCGGTTATTCATATGCAACGCCATCATCATGTTATTTCTTATTGGAATTGAAATTATCAGATATATTCAAGAATGCAAAGATGAATGCTAACACTGGATTATATGAATTTATTCTTGATAAGAATACCAAGTTTAATTTGGAAAATGGTAATGTGTATTCATTGGATTATGATATATTGATTCAGTATAAGAATGTGGAGACTGCATCTGATACCGCGTCTATTCCTGCATGGAATGTCCAATACATTAATATTGATGAGCTGAACAGTGTCGCAACAAATAAGAACACATATATTGTATATAGAGTAACGTCAACATGGTTATGTTTAATTGTACAAGCAAATGAATATGAACGCAATACTTACACTGTTATCAATAATATGGCAAATGGTATTGCAAATGCAGATGAAGTTGTTACATGTAATAATCATATTTGTGGATTTGATGTTAAGTACGTTGATAACAACGGAAATGAAGAATGGATACCACATGATCACATTTTACCAATACATTCAGATGTTAAAGACACAAAACCATATATTCATTATATAATGGACGATCCTCAAACAATTCGATTTATGTTCCAATTGAATGGTAGTAAATATTTCGTTCCAAGTATTAATAGTTCATATGAGATTACTGTGTACACGTGCCATGGGGAAGCAGCTAATTTCACTGCATGGGACAATGAATCTGCACAACCAAGTGTCATTGCAGATTCTTCAAGATATCCCAATAATGCAAATGTTTTAAAAGCTGGGTTTGTTCTCGCTGGTGGTAGTATTGGTGGTTGTAATATTGGTACTGTTGAATCTGTTAGACGAGAAACAATCGAAGCATATAACACTGTGAATGTTTTATCTACTGATCATGATATCAATGAATGGTTTAAAACATTTTATTTCAAGAATATATTGTATCCTTTCTTCTTTAAACGTAGAGATGATCCTTGGGGTAAAATATGGAGTGGCTATCTTGCATTAAAAGATTCTGATGATTATGTATTCAGAACCAATACATTACATGCAAGAATTGGATATGATTTGTTATATAAAAATAATGACAACACTGTTACATCTAATGAGATCATTATTCCACCTGGTTGGGTGTGGGTATATAACAAGGATCCAAAATATAAATACTCTGTTAGACCATATACAAAGAGTGATGATGATACTATTGAGAATGCAAAGACACTATCTTCTATTAGTGATAAATTTGCTTTTGCAAATCCTTTCGGTATTCGTATACAAAAAGATCCTTTTGCCATTGGTTACTTCAATCCATGGATTGATGAATTTGTTACTGTTACTCGAAAGAATCGTAATGTATCAAATGACAATAGAGACGATGATTTGTCTGTTGTATATCATGCAACTCCTGTTGTTACTGAAGTAAAACGTGTATATCGAGATGATTTCTATACAATCAAAACGAATATACTCCCTTCAATTGATACATGGGTTGATGGATCTGATATCGTTCATTATTTAAAACAGAATGCAACAGCACCATTATTTGTTGCATCAATGTGGAATTACTTCAATAAACCACTTGATATGTTTACTCCGAGTATTCCTATTTTACCATTACAGAAAGACGATGGATACTTACCATTTAATCCAAATACAACATATTTCTGTGTCGAAACAAAAAATCAGATTGATAAAGATAATTGGCAATTGAATAATATATGGATTGACGATGGTACTTCATCTGAAACTAAACGAGTTTATCTTCCTATAACAGGAGAGATTTCTCGATTGGTTGGTTCAGACAAAATCTGGGGTATCAATGGTTTGTGTAAAGATTATTCAGTATATGCAACTGGTGTTACTGATATTACAGTATATCCAAATGACATAACATCAAAAAATATTGAATTTGGTAGAGTTCAATCACAGAATTATTACAGAATGGCTTTGACAGATTCTGCTACAACTGGTACAATATCAAAGGTTGTTGTCAGTTCAGCCGTGTTATCATCTAAAACAGGATACGATGAATTATCTCTATATCAAATTGGAAATAAATATTCAACTGTATATATCAATATATATTTCGCAGATGGTAGTAATGAAACCGTCACAATCAACAATGCTGCTGTTGTGTACACACCATATGAATGTGTGATGAATGAAGGTGAATATGAATTTGATATGAGTAATGTTAGTGGTGGCGGTGTTATTTTGTATGCTGAAATGAAACCATCTCCTGAAGCAGGTTCAATCGAATATTACCGAGTACCATTATCTATCATTGAAAAGAATGTTCCATTGTTCTATATTGAGAATAATCTTCTTCCTACGGTAAAGAATAATATGCGTGTTATACTTCATTCATATATTAATGGTGTTGAATCAGGAAATGTTGAAATGTTACCTGTTACCCGAGAAGATGATGGTAGTTATTTGTATGAAGTGGATATGTATCCTTTAAACGAATTGGTTGATGTAGATAATAGAATTAAGATAGCTTCTATTAACAATGGTGGTGGTTCCTGGAAAACAAATGGTACCAATTCAGTTGTTACAATTGATGCAACAAATCCTGAATTCAGAATCACAATTCTTATTCGTTCTACTGATACCGAAAGAGAAAGTGAAATAGACAATGATTCATCATATACAGGATTCCGAATTGTTGATGAATACAAGATTGATGATTTTGCATTGATTCAGGAATTGAAAGAAATGAGAAGTGTTGTTAACTTTGGTGATTCTTCTATTCCAACAGAAGATCAAATGAGCGTGTATAATAGCATGATGAATCTCAATCAATATGATGCAACATCGGATAATATTTACACCATATACAAATATGCGTATGATAGAATTAATGAAGTTGACAGTATATTTACACAGAAACCATTTTCAGACATCGTGTCTATTGCAGATAATATGAAGAAAGTTTTCAGTGAATATATGGTTGATTACAACAATGCTATGAGTAATACCAAAGATATAGAATCATTCAATGAAATATATAGAGTGTTGGTTGATATATCTACAAACACTTCCAAAGATGGAAATACAGTTAATTGGGTTAATGTTGAAAAGATTCTTGGTGAATATGATATTGATGTGTCAGACGCTTTTGAATTTGTTAATGTTTCTGGTGCTGTTGAAATTCAATTAGTACCGTTTGTTGAACATTCATTGATGTTATCCGATAGATTTGAATCATTTGTTCGTTCATTCACAAATGTACACAAAACATTGGAACCTATAATATTCAATAGGTTGGAAGGTAATAACTATTTGGATTGTAAATTGATTGCGACATATGGTTTGCCACATACTTATTGTGCTGATAGAGATGTGGATAATGACAATATATTCTGGCCTGATCTTAATATCCAGATTGAATTTGATGTTAAATTATACAACCAATCATTAGCTACAAACACAATCAATGAATTGAAAGTGATAATTAAATCATATTTCAATAGATTAACAAGCATTCATACTCCTGTTGATTTAGTTAGTCTCGATAATAACATATACATCTCTAAATTGATACAACAGTTGAGTGGACATGAGAATGTTGCATATTTAAAATTCAAAGGGTTTTATACCGATGAAAAGAATATTCCCGATGGATCATATATGGATGCGAATGTTCAATCAATTGTGATGAAATGGAGAAAGCTAGAGGATTTCCCAAAGGGTGAATTGGAAAGATTTGTCCCAGAAATGTTTGTCATGGACGATGATAATATCGTAATAAATAATTTATTATAAAATAATATTAGAATGGGGGCAATTGCCCCCATTCCATTTATTATATTAATAGATATCATTCTACGGTCCATTTTGATAAATCGTTCGTAACACTGAATTTATGTGTACGTGGGAATGATACCCGTTTCGGGTTATTCCATGTTTGAATTGTATATGTTTCACCCGATATTTTATGTGGTAACCAATACTCGATAGGGTACAATTTCGCCACTTTTCGATTGTTATTATATTGCTCGACATCAATATATACCTGGTTTTTGAATACACCAATTCCATATAAATAAGAATATTTATCTTTTTGAAGTTCCGTATATCTATATATTGGTAAGAAATCAACTTGTTTTCGGGTATCAATAACTTTGCCCAAATCAATAATAAAAGGTATATCTATAGCGAAGTTTGTATTGTAACCCATCATCACTAAATGTTTACCACCATTTGTTGAATATATCCCTGTATAAAAGATATATTTATTGGTATCAGACAATGTTTTGTTACCAACATAAGATGATAACACTTGTATTGGATCAGATGGATAATCATTGGTGAATAAATTTAAATCATATCCGGATGATCGTAAAACTCCATTTTTTTTACCAAAACCGTCGTATACATAATTATTACCAACGAGCATGCATTCATCGTTAAATAATGGCATTGATATACGATCCGAATAGTAACTCTGTTTATTATAACTTCCAGCTGGGTCACGCCACCAATACATACCTTCAATATTCATCGACGGTAAATGTTCCAATCGTTCATCTTCGATGTTATAAAAATATGTAGAAAATTGTTCACCTTGTTTCACTCTAACATATATATACTTTTTCCAACCAACGATACCTGCAAATGTGTAACCCATTTCCGGTAATGAAAATGATTTTGCAACATTATTGTTTTTCATATCATATATATCGAATGTAATAGTTGTTGTATCATCGGTTTGATATACACAATAATCTGAATATGCTACTGCTGTGCAATTTTGGACGTTTGTCAATTTTGTCTGAATTGGAGTTCCAGATTCGTCACCATATAAATCAAGAATAACACATTCTTTATTTGAAATTTGTTGGGAACAGTAAAACCCGTTTGTTGAAAACGTTCGATACATGATACTATCACCCGTTGACGCTGTTGTGAATTCCAACGAAACATCCACATATGTTGGTTCTGTTGATGAATCTATTATAGTATAAATTCGCATTTGATCCTTGTAAAAATTAGAACTTGTACTGCTACCCATCAATAACTTATCACCATTATTTGTCAGATATCTGCATCTATTATTGGTACCCGTATCATTAAAACTTTTTATATTGTATTTAATATCATCTTCATCCGATGTTCCTGGGTATATAATCTGTGATTCAGTAATAAAAAATCCTTTTTCTTCATTTGCTAAGAACACATATTGTGCGATACCGTCTGTAATTTTCATATCACGTGTTTGTGTCTTTGGAACAATTGCATGTTTTGTACATTCATAATGTTCAAGTGGTAAATTATCATTTGTATCAAGACGAATGTAATAACGTTTTTTCTGCAATGCTTCTGGTACGTTTGTTGTATCTGGAATCAAAACCCATGTGTCTTTGTCCCAATATTCATCAGTTGCATACATTATCATTCCAGTCTGTTCAAAATATGTTATTGGATATTCTGTTTGTGTGTTCACATATATTCTAGCATATTTATCACCAATAGGGGTTTTCATCCAGTCTGTTACTTCAAAATATAATGAAGCATCATAATCAAAATTTGGATTATTTGTAAACTCTTCGTCTTCCCAATCTTTAGTCAAATGATTATATATTTGACACGATTTCATATCAAATTGTGTACATGGTAACAGATAAGGATATCTACCATAATAATTGTAATATGAATCACCAGCACCAGAACCATCTTCATCAGGACCAGTGCCATCTGAATTATAATATGATCCGAAACGTAAAAAATCAGGTTTGTCACATTTATATGTATATGCTGTTTCCATTTCTAATGTTTCTGGTGTTGATAATTTGAATCCTGATTTTATATTGTTTATAATAAACATATAACATTTTCGCTCCATGGTGAAACTCACGTAAGAACTACCATTGCATGTAGGTATTAATGTGACTAATTTCGATACATATTGTCGTTTATTCTGCATAAATGCAGATGTATTTGGTGAAACCTGATATGTTGCAATGTTGTTTGTTGATGTTGTACCACCATCAAACATATCATATTGAGAAGCGTTACCATCGTTATTCATATCTGCATAATCGTCATTTTTCTTTAGCATGGCAAATATCAACCGATAATGTGAATCCTTGGATATGTCCCGTTTCATAAGATGATAAATAAATGGTGTGTAATTTGTTACCATAAATATATTTTTGTCATATAAATCTTTGATGAATTGTGGTTTAAATGCCATTGACCAAAACATTGTTATTGTCAACCGTTCATTTACTTTTTTGACAATCGGTGTTGTTGTATTGTCCGCATTTATATCATATACCAACGCATGTGTATATAGATTCGTAACAGATGAGCCATAACCAACTTCCCGTATGTTTTGATCTTCAGTAATGTCTGTTATATTGTAATCAAAATACCCAATATAAACTCGCCACTTTTTTGAATAAATCCCAGTTGTTGAATCATAACTTGATGGATACTGGATTATTCCACTATCAGAATATGCGAAGGTCATATTTTTTACTGTCGTTGAACCAACCGAAGTTATTGCTGATGTCAATGTCGTATCTGTTAATGCGGGTTCAGTATCACCAGATCCAATGTACATTTTGCAATCTGATAAATTCAAAGATTTATTGTTTGTGAAATTCTGAAAACCGAGATTGGTCATCAAATTTATACCATACGCTTCTCCTGTGATATTACCGTTCATATCGGTTGTTTGTAATAAATATAAATTATGTAATGATGCTTCTTTACCATATTTCTTTTTATAGTTATCACAGAATGTTTTCAAAGATGAAGGAATATCATCTCCACATGAACATTTTTGAATCTCCATTTTATCATTCATATTATCTCACTCCTTATATATTATTCTCATTGGTTGTTACACTTGTTTTATCAACTGATGATACTGTTGCTTTTGTCGTTGATACAGAACGAATTCGCAAACTTCCATCATATTGATCATTCAAATATTCCTTATTGAAATATATTACCACTGGATCAATAGTTTTATCAACTTCAATTGGTAATATGTTCAAGATATGATCATTTGGTAAATCTCGTTTGTCTGAAGAATATGCCAATATATCAGGTACAATACTCGTATCAACTTCAATCGGTAATATGTTCAGTATATGATCACTCGGTAATGTTGTTTCAGCACGAGTATATGATAATACATTAGGAACAATATCTGTATCTATTTCAATCGGTAATATGTTCAGTATATGATCATTTGGTAAAGTAACAGAAGCTGTTGTATAATTCTTCACAACTGCTGATTGTGTTGTTATACCAGATATATGTAATCCAGCATCAATATAATATGGCGGGCGATATTCGCCCGTCACATATACACCTTTTACTGCAACAATACTTTCTTTTTCATGAGTACCTGTTGCCAGATGTTTATAAACTTCTTTTGATTTAAAGATGTTTGCCATATTATCACACCACCTTTAATTTTGTTTTCCTGGTGGTTTACCAATGAATACTGGTGAATTAGTAAACTGAACAGACCACTGTTTATTCTCTATTCGTTTATATGTATTAACAGTACCAATTGTTTTTGTCGTTCCTTTAATTTCAATCGGCATCCAGTTAATCATAGGAGAAGATATACTTCCATTATATATTACATTTTCACCATACAATGCAATACTTCTGCTGTTACCATATTCTTGATAATCTACCATTGTCTTATCATTTAAATATTGACCAATGTCATATATGTTAATTGCCATACCACTTTTATCACCGGATGAATTTGAATTATACCATCCTTGTAGAACAAACATTGCTAATGTTTTATTTTGAACATATCTTAATATAATAGACAGTCGACCATTTCCGTTGCTATATTTTAACTTTTCAACAAAATCTTTCATCGTCTGAGGATTCTTTACATTATCAACAGAACCAGTTCTGATATAATAACAAGTATCTATACTTCTTGTATCATATCTATATAGTATTAACAAATCATCAACAGCGGTCATTTTTGTATATGGTAAATTTGAATTTATGTTTACAATATTTACACATGCTGAAATTGAACTACCTGAAATATCAATAACGTACGAATATGTCGATCCATCTGTAAACCAAACGTAATTCGTATGACCATACATGAATGATACTGTCGTAACACCTTCTGGGAAAGGAATACTTAATACATCAGATGCTGTTATTGTATCATATATTCGGATTTCATCAGCATCTGTCGGTATATATGCAACACGTGTCGTTCCCCATATTGCACATGACATCTTAGAATCTTTCATCGTCATTGATACTGTATCATTTCGTAAATCGAGAATACATATTTGATTTGATTGTAATGAATGTAAACACACAATTCCTTTAGTAGAATCCGTACGATAACATTGTGACAAGAGATTTGTTGATGTTGTGAATTCTGGTGTCATTGTTACTGGGGTTGGTGTTGTGCCTGTTGTTGATACACCAGACATATCAGTTACATAAAATGACGTTGATGAATTTATTGTTATCAACCATCTACCAAATCCCATATGATCATTTGATGTTGAACCCGAATTACCAACGGTAAATGATAGTCCTTTATTTGGAACAAATACAACATTGTCTTGAACATAGAATCCATTTTCATAATTATCATACAATGCATATGAACCATATTTTCTATTGGTTGATGTAAACTGTGGATATGTTGTAAATCCAGATTTGGATGAATCCGTTGAATTGCATATGTAGAAATATCCAGATTGACGAATTGGGTTTAGATTCGATTGGTTCGTATTTGTAATCCAATATCGTTTTGTACGTGCTTCTGTTGGGATATTATTAAAGTCAGAAATAAATACCCAATCATTCGATGTTTGATTTGGTGATATCCAGTATTTATCTGTGGCGTATACTGTTGATACACTTGTATTCAATTTAACAATGGGATCGTTTGGACGTATGTTTTGGTATACATATAATTTTGCAATTTCATCATTATTCGAATAATATAATGCTTTTGCAAATGTTGTAGACATCGGTGTCTCATCATATGTGTGATCCGAACTATTATAATATGTCACATTATTATCCCATGTATTTGTTTTATGATTGAATAATTTAACAGATGTAACATCCATCTGTGTGATAGACACATAATCTTTATCACCAAACTTAAGAGAGAAACCGTCCTCATTCATCGGTTTTAATGAATTAAGATTTGACAATGTAAATGTTTCGGGAGTATCCAAATATTGTGGCTCAAGTATCAAGAATCCGTCTGTATAATATCCCCAACCATCAATGTATCCATTGGCATCTTCATTGCTATCTGTAACAGTAAAGTTTGATGCTGTTGTGACATTTGTTATTGATGAATCAATGATAGCTGTTTTTGTGTTTGCACTAATATCTCTGGATACATTAACACTATCCCGTTTATATGTGCATATTTTATTTGGATACATTCCGTTGAACATATAATTCGCCGTTGTCATTACTGTATATATATTATTCTCATAATTATTTATAATGAGATTTTCATAATATGAACAGCAGAAAAATATTGTTATATATAATTCTTCGTTAGGTTTCTTAATAACAGACGTACGATCACCCTTAATATCGTATACAAATGAATGTGTCCATAATTTATCATAGCTTTCACCAATACCATATTCTGTTATACGAGTATCATCTGAAATTCCAGTTATATTAAATGGATATTTAACCTTGATAAATTGTGCAATTGTAGTGATTAATCCATCACCAAGGTTTTCTCCTTTAGAATAGAACATTGGGAGATTGTAGTATATTGTAGTATCAACAGTTGTTGCTACTAATCCACTGAATAAAACGGATAACATTGTTGATGATGTTTTATCAAACGATGTATCTGTTCCTTCCCCAACATATACTTTTTGAGGAAATGATGTACCATTTGAGTATCGACATTTGAACCCATAATCTGTCATTAGATTCATTCCATATGATTCTGATGTTTTATTTCCTTCAACATCATATGTTTCAATCAGATATATGTTTGATACACCAATTGTATTATGTTTACTTTGATAATTCTTTGCAAACTCATATACATTTTTTATTCTATTATCTAACTTCATATCACAAACCACATCCTTTCTTATTTTATTTGGTAAGAATCTTACCATTGATGAATTTTCTATAATCTGTTTTGTTTATTGATGTACACATAATACAATTTGTTTCATCATATATTTCCATTGTATATTCGATATTACCTGTATGAATTGAAATATGTGAATCATTAAATGTCACAAATCTTTTATCATATTTATATTCTTTTTTAAATGATTCATTCGTCAAGAACGTATACTGATTATACTTGTAACCCATATTATATTTTGCAGATGACACATAATTCATTACAAATAATTGATAATATGGCATAAAGAAATAATGTCTGAATGTTGTTGGTCGTAATATATTCAATCCATCATAAACTTGATTGAAATTTGTCATTCTCAATCCAATTGAACGGAATTCATCGGTTGATATATTATATACGAATAATATGTTTGAATTTTGCATCGTAATATATAATAATCCATCAGCATAATTTATTGTCGATGGATCCAATGTACCGAATGGAGCAACTATCGTCTTTTCGATTTCTCCAGTATTATTCAATATATAGACATATCCTTGTTGTGACACATAGAATTTATCCGTTGTATTATCATAACAAACAACACAACGTTTATTGTTCTTCATTGTAATATCAGTAAATGTTTTTGTAGACAGATCCATTTTAGTGATAGATGATCGGGTACCATTTGCAGATTGTGTTAAAATACCCAACGTGTTTGACATTGCCATATCATAACTTATATATGATGAATTCGCTTTAAACATCGTAAATGTTGTTGTTATTGTATCAAATGTCATAAAGCCATATTTACATGATATTCCAATAGTATGATTATCTATCCATTGGATTTTACCACATGCATTAAAATTATCATCGCTCGAACTTGATGGAGTGAACTTCTTTATATCTGTTTTATCATAAATACTAACTCTCCATAATGAACGATATGAGTTAGTTTTCGAATGTGTCATATATACATAGTTATTGTCAACAATAAATCCACTCATTGGCAAATTATCAAAAGAAGATTTATTTATCTCCCACAATGTTACTGATTTATTTGATAACAGATTCAATTTCACCAATCGATATGTTGTGTTATTGAGCAATAGTAATGTATATATTTCACGTTTGTGTTCATAACTCATTGCTGTATCTATTGATGTTACTGTAACACCTTCTTCAGTTTCTGGAGACATATAATTTTTGTATCTGGAATTTATCCTTGTTGATGTTCCTACGGGTAATAAATCAACATGTTCCGAATACACTTTCGGTTTCTCAATTCGATTAAATGATGATGCTGTTGCTGTTGAATATGCATTTACTGCATATATTACATTCTCCGATATTGGAATGTCCATCATATCAACATTTATTTTCAATTTGATTTTACTACCTTCTGCAACACCTGAACGAGATATATCCGTCGATATATGGGTATTAGTATCAATATCACAATCAACATATGTTTCTGTAACAAGCATCGTTGAGTTTATTTCTGTTTCAATTACCTGTGTATTTGGTACTACATTAATTGATACAACGTCATTTTCCAATATATTATCCGTTAAGGCAAATACTTGATATGAATCTTTTAAACCATTATCAGTAGTGATAACATATACTCCATATTTCTTGAATGATTCTTCATTTAATTCTGTTAAATCATCTTCTGTTTTCCATATATTATTATCCTGATCATATCGTTTAATACCATCGGAATCTTTCATCAATATGAGGATATATGATGAGTCGATTACTTCGATTTCTATTTTGGAATGTCCTATTGGTAATGTGTTTCCACCACTTGTCAAAATGGTATCTGTTAAACCATATACATTTTTATCAACCAAATACCCTTCTGGTAATGTTGTTGTGTTTACAGTCAATACAAAACCAGATCCACCTGATCCACCCTTGTCGTCATCTGAGCTTGCATCCGGAATACATCCTGCACCACCATACCAACCACCACCAGCAGCACCACCGTATCCTTTATTCTGATAGAATCCATTACCACCGTAACCGAATCCACCACCATTTGTTTCTGGTGTGCCTGGTGATGATGTTTGTGTACCAGGTCCTTCTGATGTACCATAATTACCCGTACATGTTCCACCAACAATACCACCACCTTCTCCACCAAGAGAACCTGTGGCTCCTTCTGCACCAGCACCACCGGCAACAATTATTCGTGAATATAATTTATCCGATTCGTCATTGATAAATATACCAATATCAGAACCACCACCACCGTTCAACAGTGTATATTCTCCCGTCATACCAGTTTTATCAATGATTTGTCCACCACCATTAAATGATACGGTTGGTTTATATTGAGATAGTACATTTACTTCAGGTATCTTGAGGAAAAATCCACTTCCGCCAACATTGGCAAACATGTTTGTTGAATTATGTAATGACAATATTCCTTCAGCATATCCACCACGTTTTGCATTTGTTGGATTGTATCGGCAGTTACCATCACCACCAAAACATTTAAGTTTGAATGTTCCCAATGGTAATTTGAAATATTCTGTCCAACCAACACACGGAAATTCTACGATATCACCCGGTCTCAATTTATGAACTTCCTCACATATATAAATACATGGATCAATAGCTTCACCCATTGACATGAATATATCTGTAAGATAATAAGATTCATCAACTTCATAGAATTGTGGTTTATATGATGAAGATGTTAAAACATATGATGATCCACCACCACCATTTGTGATGTTATTTGCATTGGTTGATGATGATTTGTTGGAAAAACCACCATACCAACCACCACCACCACCACCGTTGCCTTTTAGATTGGACGATGATCGATTTGAACCAGGCATACCCATACCGAAAGAATATCCGTTTGTTTGTGAAGCATATTCACCAGTGTTGACATCATCACCAGTGATAGAATTTCTGACATGTGATCCCAAAGAACCACCACCATCTCCTGCGGTAACATATTGGTTCGTATTTAATGTTGATCCACCAGCACCACCGGCAACAATTATTCTTGTATATAATGAAGGATTTATTTCGATATATTCTTCATATTTTGTTTTATTTTCATCTGAAACATCAGAACCAACATCAAAAGAACCTGTTCCTTGATTTGGATAAAATGTATTATTTAATATATCAAATAATCCCGGAGTATTGTCTTCTTTTTTGTAGCATGGTACAAAATATCTTGATAATATATTATTTAGATATATTTTTGTAGAATAAACTGTTGCATGACATTTGTAAGATGATGACGTTGATATTCCAAACAATCTAAATGTTTGTGATGGTTTTGGTCCACTTCCACCAGTAACAGATGATTCCCCAAATGTTAATACAGACCCACCTGATTTATGTTCATATGTTAATAACCCTCTGATACGTCCATCCGTATTTTTGATAGTTCCAGAATTTATTTCATATACATATGATGTATTAACACCGAAAGATTGTCCTGTTGATGAATGTGTGAAACCCATCAACTGACGAGTGGTCACATTGTCATCAAACTTAACATCCAATTCTATTTTAAGATAATCTTTTATCCCAGTATCAATATATTGATCACCTGAAGAATGTATATATTCAACTTCTTGATATTCTTCAGGTATGGAATAAGTTGTTTTTAGTTTACTGACAGGAGTTTCATCTGTGGATATGCGGATATCTGATGCTCCACCACCACCAGAACCACCCATATATGATGATTTGGTCAATGATCCATCTGCACCACCATTATATCCCCCAATTCCAGCAACACCATTTGCACCTTGTTGTCCATTTCCACCGACATACGCATATAATGTCTTTGGTTCAGTTACGTTTAAAATACCATATGCAACACCACCATAGTTGATGTTTGTGTTTGTTGAACTTGGACCACCTTGAGCACCATGACACATTAACAAATATTCACCCGTGTCTAATGTGAATTCTTGTGGGGTTCCTGTATATTGGAAATCATGTATAATTTTCCAATATCTATTTTTATAACATATAATTCTTGACATTATTAATCACCCGACAATATTGGTTCATAAGGATCATCTGTAGATGAATAAATCGTAACAACAGTATCCATCGGTAATGTGTTAATTTCTGTCTGTGATGGATCATGATTGAATGATACAAGTTGTGATTCAAATCCAACGAGTTTTATGAGACCATTCTTCTTATCATCTTCAATTGTTGTTGATGTGTAATCTGATAATACTCTATATACAGTCTCGGTTGTTGTGTCAACAATCAAAACATTTCGTTTGTATTCTTTACCAGATTCATAATCTTCGATAGATGCAGAGCCACCACCGCCACCGATAGATTCAAGTTGTTCGATTCTGTCTGCAAGTAATTTCATTTTAACTGCATTATCTTGAATTATATCTACTAAATCTTGAAATATTTTATCCATAAAATCACATCCTTAATTTTGATCTATCCATGTTTGTACTCTATTTGAGATTCTATCAATTGAATCATTTATAGATTTCTCAGAAGATATTATTGGTTGTATAACCTCAGTCATCATATTCAAAAAATAAGTAACTGTCATAACATTACAATCACCATCTGGAACTTGAAATGTTAATGGTTTTGTCTTGTCGTAAGCCATAATACTTTCACCTTCTTATTCAATAAAATATTACAATCACTAGGATTACAGTTGGGTTTTCAGAAGAAAAAATACACGGGGATGTACCCCGTGTATTTATATTTATATTTATATTATACAAGTTCAAGTAGATTTACTCCATCAATAGATAATTGACGTAATGAATCAATATCTATCATATCTATCATCTGTTCTGATTTGATGGATTCAATAGATGATCTTGGAATCAGTTCAGCGTGTGATTTTATATCCACAAGAGGATATGATTTCATTATATATTGATGGAAGTTTTCTTCAACCGCAGGAAGAACTGATTCGATTGTTTTGGGGTTTGTTGGTATCAATCCTTTTTCAACGTTTCTCAATAAATCAGATGCAAATCTGGATATACCTATATTGGTCATTCCTAATATCCCACGATCGTAATCACCTATAATTACATTCAACAGATTATAGAACACTTTGTTGGTTACAAATGTTTTCATGACATCATCATCTATTTTTGATATAGATTGAGCTATCATTAAAGGATCATATAATTGTGATATTCCCATACGTCTACATTTTGAGAATATCACTTTGCAATTCTTTTCAAACGCATATCCTGTAAATAAATTATTCCCTGATACAATTATTCTGTCTCTTAATTTAATATCATAATCATCGATCAAAGCTGGAAATACAAGAGAATCAAATTTATCACAACGGATGAGATATGAATTTGGTACATATCTCAACACCTTTTGCATTATATTTAATGCTTCAGTGAGATGGTATTTCAACTGAGTGTATCTTTCATTATTTAATTTATGATTATATGGTGCAAGGTATGATTTAAGAATTTTATATTCATAACATCCTTTATTATCATAATCATTCATTATCATAAAGATTCTTACATCATCCCACCTTCTGGAGAAATTCTTCCAATGTAAAAGTATATGAACAAATGATGATACGATATCTGCTTCAATATTTGATGAAAATGGTAAAGATGAAAGATATTTCGTGGATGAACACATAGCAGATATAAATGTATTCAAATCAATGAAAATATCTATACCATGTGTTGGTTCATAATTCTCTCCAATAACATTTTTAATTAACGCATATTTCGGTTTAACCAATCCACTCAATATCCCAGATGGATAATTCTTTGGCATTTAAAACATTCCTTTCTGTTATAATGTGTGATATCCGAACAGATAATCCATAAAACTTCTCAAGCCAACACGATTGATTTTATTACGTTTATCGAATATAGCATGACGGAGATGATGGTTTGTCTGTTGTGATGCAAGGGCTGCAGTAAATGACTCGGTGTTATCCAATGCGGTGTTAACGCGTACAAGTTTATATGGTTCATCATAGTTCAACCAATTTGGACGTTTCATATCATCATTTGGTGACTTGATGAGTTTCGCAATGATTACTTCAGCATGTGTAGAAAGTAATGGAATTGAACCGTTGAACAATTCACACATTTCTGTTACAACATCTGAAATATTTGTCATCTTTGCAATATCCTGGTTTAACATATTCATCATCTTATTATATTTTGTCGTCATCATGATATTGATTGGTGTTAACATACAGATTGAATCTTCAACTTTATCAGAATTCAATTTATAATATGTCACTTCATCAATCTGAATTACTTTTGCTTTCTTGAATAAATCATCTGGAATGTGAATATTTGCATAATTGTTAATAAAAACCTCTTCTCGATCTTTACCAATATACATTGTAAATTTCTCTGATAATTCATCAAGATAATCTTCTTTTACATAAATATCGAAACGTTTAACATCTGGATTTACATACACTTGAGATGAATCTATTTCAAAATATTTTTCAAAACTTGGTGAATACCCTATCTTTTCTGCGTTTGCTTTCAGAAGATGTTTTGCTGATAAAATATTCTTGTTGATTCTTGATGTCATAACTTGTGATGTGTAAACAAATCCACCTGACAAGTCACCAACACGTAATGCTTTATTACCATAACATATATGGCAAACGTCTTCGTTCAAGTTACATGTACATGGTGATCTGAACCACAATGTTCTACCTATCAGATGTTTGTCACGTTTACTGTCAAGCATACGCAATACACCTGAATGTTTTTCTTCGTAATAATATCTACCATCAAACGATTTAATATTATTATCTGTAATAACAATCGGTATTGGATTTACAGAACCACAATCATGAACTGTCTTTGAAATAGTACCATATGTGAGAATCCATATGTTACGTGCGAAATATCCAGCAGGTCCCATATATTCATTGTTCATGAGATCTGGAACTCTTGCACCAACCGCTGCAGCATACAAAACTTCCGGTTCTTTATAACCTGCATTGAATCCATTACCATTCATGATAACTGGGATTATATCTTTTCCATCAGGTATCTGTGCAAAATTAATATACAATTCTTCAATCTGTTTTGGTTTAAGTATTTTCGTATATTGATCGTCAATGAATAATGGATTACCACGTTTAATCATTTCTTCTTTTAATAATTTATATTTCTTCTCATTTTCCTCTACAATTTCAGACGTCTGAATGTTTGACGGATAATAAGTATTATTGATATCTCTGATTAATTCAGAATCTCTATAATGATCAAGGAATAGATTCTCCGCGGTAAATATTTGAATCGCAGCATGTGAAAATACGAGATTTAGTTCAGATATATGGAGAATGACATCTGCTACTTTATCATATATTTCATGCATTGGATGACCAAACATCTGTAATACGTTACGAATTTGATCAATCAATCTATCTCGTGTCTTCTCAATCAGTGGGCATTCAAATATGAAATCTGATATTTTAATATCTCTGATATGTTGAGAAATTGGTTTTACAAACACGAGAAAGAACATGAAACCATTTAACGGCATCTCATATGTCTCTCGATCTTCGACAGATACCTTGAATGGTATCATTGTATGTTCCAATGTTTCACCGTTAGTATCTTCATTACCCCAACACAATGAACATATATCAACAGTTCTTTTCATTAAATCTTCAAAGTTATTAATGTACCTGTCAAGAACGACAGGTACACCAATTAAATCGAGGATGGTTTGTTCATCTGTGATTTCATTATATTCACGGATGTCAGAATATTCGGATTCATTAACGTCTGTGTCTTTATTAAAATTAAACAATGCCATTTTAATTAATTCCTCTTTTCATTGTAATTTTATTTTAGTTATCAATATCAGCCTTTGTGAATTCAAAGTTCATTAACATTTCCTTACGAGCTTTGATACAATCTTTATCTTTTGATAACAACATATCCATCTGTCTCATAAGGTTTATATCATTCATAGTAACTCTCATAATTCTACGTGTTGCTGGATCCATGATTACTTCTCTTGATATCTTAGCAGGTGATGAACCAAGTCCTTTATATCTGTTCTTAATAACAGGATAATACTTTTCTATGTCAACAAAGAATGTTGATAAAGTGTCAAGTTTATTAATGTTTGCCCTTCTGGATTTATACTCAACAAACATACCATATTCTGATTGAATATTTACGATGTATGATAAATCTTGCAACAATTCATCATCTAACACAACCAATTGATCGTGTAAATCAACAACAGCATTGATTTGATGTGTGTCATAATCAAATCCCAATTCAGGATACACTTTACTTAATGAACGAATCCATTTATTGATATTCTTTATAAATTTATCAACAGTTGGTCCATATTTAACAAACCCAAATGCAATATGTTCAAGAAATTGAGAATTTACATTTCTATCAGCACTGATTTCTCTGAGTTTTGTTAAATAATCAAATGCATTAGAAACAAACTTTGCTGCAGATATAATTTCATCGTTTCTGTAAGGGAATTTAAGATTTACATCACCAATGGTTTCAATGCATTTATCAATGAATTCATTCTGGGTTGCCACATAGTAATACCCTTTACCATTCTGATTAGCCAATCTGTATAAAGGTGGTTCACCTATATACACATGACCCTGTTGGATAAGTTCGGGATAGAATTTAAGAAAGAATTCCAGATTGATAACTCTGATATGAAAACCGTCTATATCAGCATCAGTCTCAATAATGATTTTATCATATTTCAATTTCTTGATATTGAATGTTGGACCAATTCCACATCCAAGGCATTTAACAATATCTCTCCAAACATCACTTTTGAGAACTCGATCAAGTGGTAAATCCCAAACAGCAAGAGATTTTCCTCGTTGCTTGAATATTGCTTGGAACTCTGCAAATCGTGCTGCACGAAGTCCACCTGCTGCAGAATCACCTTCAACGATAAAGAATTCTTTTGGGTGTTTCGATTTTGTGTTCATTGCACAAGGTATCAATGATTTTGGTTGTGTCCAGGTTCTATCTTCTCGAGTAACTTTTGCAACATTACGTGCTTTCTCACCTTCAACACGAACACGATGGTTTGCAATAACAACATCCATGATGTCCATTATACGAGATTGATTTAGCTTTGATAAAGAATCATATGTTGCTTCTGCGATAACACGTCTTAATTCAGCTTCTTCCACTTTATGTTTTGTCTGAGAACCAAACATATGTGCCATGTTAGATGATGCTTTGACAACAATATTCAGATGTGACAACACGTCTTTTGTTGTAATTGAACCATCATATCGTTTATTCTTTTCACTTATCTTTTCAATAATAAACTTAGTAAGTCCTTTAAGTACACCATCAACATGATCACCGTTGTCATACGTGTTGATCATGTTCATCCATGAATGATAAATCTCTTCTTCTTTATATTCATCCGATGTGTATACGAGAGCAACATCAACATCTACAGTTCGATTGTATGTTTTGTTCATGAATGTTTCTTTGAGTTTGTTGTGACATGAGAATGTTACAGGTATGCATAACATTTCTTCATCTTTGATTCTTTCTTTCAAAAAGTCAGTCAATGATTTCTGTTTAACTTTATATGACTTTCCTTTGATTGAGTATGTCATATTAATTTTACCAGGTAATGTATAATCGAAATCATTCAACCATTGTGTCAATAAATCAATCGGAATTTTATCCGTCGTAAGAACATTTCCGTCTGGCATAAATTCAACATACATTCCACTATCTGAACCGTTGTAATCTTCAAGTAATTCCTTCTTGAGCACTCGGTCTTCATATATCAATGTAAGACGTTTCTTTTCACTTGGTCGAGTAGATACAAGTTTAAGATATTTAGACATCGCCAATACACATGCAGAACCAGCACCATTTTCACCTTTGGTACTACCAGATGAACGTGTCATATTACTACCAGCTTGAAGTGTTTCAAATACTTCTTTAAGAAGATTCGTTGGGATACCTCTACCATTATCTCGACATGTCAACATTTTATCATCGACAGTGATTTCTATTGTATCACCTGGAGAATCTTTCTTGTAACATTCATCATTTGAGTTATCTATGATTTCTTTACATAGATGGAATACTCCTCGTGGTCCAATTGATGAAATATACATCAACGGTCGATATGCGATTTTATCAATATCTCGTTTGAGTATCATAAAATCGTCATCTTTAATAATTGCTTTCATTTTTCATATTACTTCCTTCCTAGTATGATATATTGTAATGTGTACTGATAAGTTTACCAGTAGATATAAAATATTGTTTATTTAAAACAATACTCTCTCAATATCATTATAATGATATATGTATGCATTCCAAGAATATAATATGTAAAAACGAATCGATAATCCTTTATTACTATAGAAAGAAGGTTTATGTAATGGCAAAATATTACTTACCTGGGATAGGTGGTCAGATCAATCGTAATAATGATGATAATAGCCCATATCAGGTATCTCCAATGTTAAATACATATTCTCCAAGATTATTCGGAGCACCACAACAATTAACCCATTTAAATGACATGAGATTATTGTCAGCTCCCGATGAATCACATTATGGACCCGTCGGAGATTTCTATCTGACAAAAATATTACAAGATGCTCAAATATGTAACTTCTCAATTGGTCGTGCTGTGTTTACGGGTGGTATGTCATCTGTTGCAAATATATTCCGTGTTGCAGCACAATATGCAGTTGCAATGCATCGTTATGACATATATGGTACTGACAATTCCGAAGTAAAAAATAACAACACAGTCAATAGCGTTATGCAAGAAGCAAATATAGAGACATATAAAAATAAACTGGGTGAAGTAGAGGAAGAATTCCAAATTACAACTGCTGGTACAGCAGGACTAACTGGATTAGATGAAGACACAACAGTGCTCGATACAGAATCAATGGGTGTTAAAGATCTTCTTGCAAGTTTAGGTGATATGTTTGTTAAGGGTGGTGCATTATTAACAGCGGATATATTGACATCGTTATCAGTTCAACAACCATTTTACACATTTGAATCCGATTGGTTTACTCATATGAATAATGTTAAGACAATGATAAATACTGCTGTTGTTATGTTGGGTCTACAGAAAGCTCCTGTCCGTATTGGTGATTGTTTATATCCAATTGGAATGGATGTTAATGTTAAAAAGGATAATGATGTTTGGAGCAATTATAGATTTATTACACCAACTTCTGGTTTGGGTGATGTTACAGGAATTGATACATTGTCAGGAGATACATCTCAATATGTTTCATTCATGATAGATAGTGCGTCTGTTTCAGAATCATATACGAATAATGTCGGAGATTCTCAATTATTTTCAAATGTAATGAATTCTGGTTCGTCATATGGTGCTGAATTGGCATTCTTGACGAATTCATCAATTGGTAAAGTTGATGATTTCTTGATTAATAAATTGGGAGACGCAACGAATATAGCACAACGATTGGTATCATCATTGACAGGTGGTATTGGTAGATTTACCGCAGCAATCACAGGTAGTATGGCTCGTTCATATTTGGGAGATCATACAATATATCCACAGGTATATCAATCATCATCATCAACATCAAGTATGACGTTCACTATTCATCTGACGTCAGATGGTGACCCTTATTCTTTCTTGATAAATATATTGGTTCCTTTATTCCATCTATTCGATATGGCGTGGCCTCGGTTATCAAAAAATAATGCATCTGCATATCAATATCCACCTATTATACAGGCAAATATCCCTGGTATGTGGGGAACTCGTTTAGGAATGGTGACATCTTTAACTGTAACAAAAAATCCAAATGGTAAAGATGTTTCTATAAATGGATATCCATTATCTGTTGATGTGAGTGTTACTATCACAGACTTACAACACGTAATGGTTACATCACCAATGAATCAAGTATCATGTTTCTTAAACAATGATACAATGTTTGATTATATTGCACAAACGTGTGGTTGTGACAAATATCGTGTAAATCCTGCAATTCGTTTAGTGTCTAAATTGGCATTAGCGTCTTCTGCTGTTACAAATACATTCAACACATTGGGCGATGCATTAATGAATGAAGTTAATGCATTTGCGAATAGAATGTCTGGTGTATATCGAGTTTAAAAATAAAAAAAAGAAGAGGGGTTATTTTCCCCTCTTTTCAAAAGCGTCCCTCATTATATATAAAAACCTTGGCACCCTCTATCAGGATCATGTATTTTTTATCGGGATCTATGTCCCGACATTTTAGAGACCCAGGACGGAGCCCCAAAGTGTAGGTTTTACCATAGTCCCACATGTCTGGGCTTTTATCCCAATCCGGGATTTCAGTTTCGTCTAGAATAAAGTGGACTGCGATTGCGAAATCACAGTCCATATAGACGCCTGGTTCTAACATTCCCATGAGATCTTCTCCTGGGATACCCTCGACAATGAGGGTTCCACCTCGTTTCAATGGATTCAGACACCCTTCGTCGAGGACAAATACCAATGGTTCACCATCATAGAATATGTTAGTGACCCATTGGTGTTTCTTTTTCTTCCATTCTGTCAGCTCTTCGGCTGACATGTTCCTAAAATTCGATGTTCTCATAAATAACTTCCTTTCTGGTGTGGAGTGGTTATATAACCACTTCTATGTTTTTAATAATTTGAGTTGTAATAAGAAGACTCTCTTCTTATTCATTTAAATTATATAAATATATAAAATTAAAATAATAGGGAAATGGGATATATTAAAGATACTCATTAACAGCATACAAAAAATACAAGAAAAGGAGTGGTGCCCCATATGGGGCACCGAGTAAAAATGAAAAAATATTTTGAAAGGTATGTTAAATGGATAACAGATGACCCAAGAAAGTATTATATCTATCCTTCGATATACATCATGTATTTTGGATATTATTAAACGAGTGAGCAGAATAGTCTGAGCATACGGTAGCGACCCGAATGCTTCTATCCCGGGAACAAGTCCATCATATCACACAGGAATGATACCTGTAACTTTCACCCAGTTTTCAGAAAAAAATAATATTTTAAATATCTATTAAAATTATGTCGAATTTGGGCTACTCGTACATCCGTCTGGTTTTATACAATCTTTTCAGATTATCAACGACACAACCGTGTTGGTTTGGATTCCCCATCGTTTCTTGCAGTTCCACCTGTGGCGTGTGGGGTTATTCTCGAACATCGAGCGTCTATTACCACGGCAACCAGTTAAGATTGTTCTATATTTCAAAATACATATGCACTACATCATGCACTCCAACACTTTCGGTTGTTAATAAACAACATTACTGTTATTTATCCGATACCTCATTAGAAACTATCGTTACATGGACAAGATATCGGTGCATTCAATGCATCCATGATTGATTTACCAAATCATTTACACATGGTTGATATAATACTTTATTGAGCCATCTGTTAATTTAGGAAAATGCTATAATGATTTTGAAATAAGGAAAATTACACAAAAGCTTATATCAAATCATTATGTACATACATGTTATAAAAAATAACAAAATATAGGAATATTAGTTTGATCCACCCTCGGTTGAGGGTGGATACATTTAATAGAAAGGGGACATATGTGGTACAACATATGTCTGTTGAATTGATCCTTAGCAGAATTGAACTGCTGACTGAAGTGGAGATATACAGTTGGCGAAGACAGTACAATACTTCAATCTATCCTAAAAGGATCTAATATAAGACACCTGATACCTTCCGGATTGTATACTATATCAGGTGTCATAGTAAAAGAGGAATTAAAACGTTAGGTATTATGTGGGAATGCCTAACTATATTTATGTTAACTTTCCAAGCATACTTAAATTAGTTAGACTATATCCAATTGGATCAAAATGAGATAACATACGAACTATCATTTTTGCATCATCAATTGGTATTCTTAATGATTCTCCTTTCGCAGTTTGAATACGAATGGAAGCAATACATTCAGAATTCGCATTGACATATACACATGGTAGTATTGAAAATCCACCAACAGACAATGCTTTTTCTGTACGGAATATCTCGAGTGCTTTTGAATCTATATCAAATTCAGGTCTTCCTATATTTGGAAATAAATCATATAGATTTTCGGATATAAGATTTACTGATCTTGATAATATGTCGATGAATTGCCAATACTTATTTGAAGGAATGAATATATGATCTTTCTCAAATCCCTCTGATATGGATAATGCAAAAGATGGACGTATTCTATATGAACCATTTGGATTTTGTTTTACTGTTTGGAACTTGCTATTTGGATCGGTATCGAGTGTGAATAGATATTCAACCCTCAAATCTTTATTTACCAATCCATATGCAAGCGTGTGTGTTATTCTTGTCATTTATATTATCCCCTTAATGATTTTATCAAATCTGATTTTCCCAACATGTCAGGAATATAATGATCCAATGTTATGATTGATTCACAACACAATTTATCAAGAATCTTGTTATAATCCACAATGTTATCACAATCAAAAGTAACTGCTGATAACTCTGCGAATTCTTCCTGTATAAACTTAAACAAATCGTATTTAATATTCGGATATTTGTTGATGTCTGCGTTGTTAAGATCTGACAAATCAGCATATGGTGATAACATGTATGTTTGTCCAACATCTTTTGCTGATTCAAGTAAATCAATTTTACCAATCATTGATGGATGTAATTGTTTGTGTCGGAATTTGATTTTGTGTTGATCGATATGTCCGAGTGCATTTGGTCCTTTACGTGTACATTTTAATGATTGATAGTAATCCATATCATTTGTATGTTCAATAACATGGATCGTACCAAGTGAATGTATCTTTTTAGTAATCATTGTTGGCGAAAATTTCATTACAGATTCAGCATCTTTTGTTTTCTCAAGTATTCCAAATTTGAACATCTTCTTGAGTTTTTCAGATACTTCTGCAGTTACAATTGTTGAAATCACCTCATTCAGACGTAGACGTTTATTTTCGAATGAATATATGTTCATGTCTGTGAATTCTGTTTGAAGTACATATCTCAACAAAGATATCATATTCTTTTTATCTATCTCTGGAATAGGAAGAACCCATGCAGAAATTGTATCAAGCATACGAGCAACATGCATTTCATGACATGCTCCACGATGTTCGATTTCATTATTTGGAGAATATGATAATTGATAAACCCACCATTCAGGATCTCGTAATTCATCAATATCATTCGGATGATATTCCTTTATCATATCCATTGTCATTACAAGAATCGAACGAACATAATCAAATTTTTCAAGTCCTTTTCGATATGCTTTAATGTATATATCATCAACATCATCAATCGGTTTAAAGTATTCAAAGAATTCTTTATCATCTGAAATGTGATCACAAAATTGAAGTATCGGATATACCCCCAGATATAATAAAGGAGCTTTGACATGCATAAAACATGTGATGATTGGTTCAAATGTTTTAAATATTTGAACATCCATTACCTTTGTTGCATCTACCAAATATCCATCTATTGATTTTACAGTCTTCTCTGATTTCTTTACAACAATCGGGAGTAGTGATTTTAATGTAACAGAGTTCTTTCCTGATGGATATAAGAATTTATCTACAAGCTGATATTCCATATATAATATATTATCCATAAGATATCGTCCTTGAGAATCCGCAATCGGAATATATATTGTATTATGTTCGATACGTTGTTCAAGTATCTTGTTCTTATCTCTTGCTCCATAAAGGATATCAAAATCAAGCAATCCAATACGAACATCTGCAATACTTTTTGTTTGAACTTTTGTACCTGTTTCCCTACGTCTGGTCTGTAATTGGTTTGGATGTGGGTGTGGATTCCAATGGAAATTTCCAATATACACAAACGGATATGAATCTACATTTGAATTCGGAATTGGATTTAATCTCAACAAATTTATTATCTCCAATTCTTTAATTGCTTTGATGACGTATTTGTACAACGGCATATCCTTACCAAGGTCAATTTTTACATCATCAAGTGGATTGTTACATCTACCAATAACATAATCAATCATTTAACATATACTTCCTTTCCTTCTTATTATAGTATAACAGAACTGTATTTTCCTGTTATTCGAAATAATAACATATATATGTGTTTTTGAAATTTCTTTACATGTAAAAACGAATCGATAATCCTTTATTACTATAGAAAGAAGGTTAATTTATGAAAATTCAAGATTTATATGATATAGAGCAAGATATCAAAATTAATAATATGAAAGAAGTAAAATCATCTGTTATATACAAATCTCAAAATGTATATAACCCAACAGGTTTATTCTCAGAAGAAATTTTTGGTAGTGTTCCAAAAGAGAGATGGTACAAATGTGGATATATAACATTACCAATTCATATATTTAATCCGATGATTGCAAAGACTATCATTGCTCGCGGCGGTGGTGTTATCAGAAAAATGGCATATGCTGAATGTAAATGTGATTTGGTCAATGGAGTATTGACAGAATCTCCGGAAGGAAAGTATTGTGGATTTGAGGATCTTTATAAAATATGGGATGACATAAACATTTCCAAGACACTCAATACTCGTTCAAAAGAAAATATTGATATATTGGTTAAATCCCCAAAACGATTAATATTCATTAATAAAATTCTCGTATTACCACCAAACTTCCGTCCAGTTGGTACACGAAATGGTCGTGTTGTTAAATCAGAAATCAACAGCATCTATATGAAAATATTGGGTTATAAGAGTATAACATCTCATGTCACATCAGACGCTCATCAAGTGGATAATAAATTCCAGAATGCTGTAATAGAATTATATACTTATATCCAAAAGTATCTCGGAACAAAGAATGGTTTCTTACAAAAGAATCTTCTTGCTAAAACATCACTCTGGACAGGACGAAATGTTATATCTGCTCCACAATATAACACAAATGAACCTGAAATAGGAATATTTAAAACAGGTTATCCATTACACACGTTATGCACATTATTTAATCCTTTATTGAGATTCCAAATGAAACAAATTCTTTCATACAACAATCTCAAAGAAATTCATCCAAATCCAGATGAAGTTAAAGGAAGTTATATCACGAACATGTATGACGATAAAGCAATTTCAGATATGCTAAATTTATTCAGAGAAAATTATGGTGCAAGATTCCGTATATTATACTTGGATCCCGATCATACTAAACCAATATTATTCACTGGATATGATAATAATAAGAAAGAAACGTTTACACGTCCGATGACAGTGACTGATGTTATTTATATTGCTGCAAAACGTGCTATCGTTGATGCTGATAGAATGTGTTATACAGTACGATATCCAATTGGTGATTATATGGGAGCATTCTTCACACACGTTGTAATTCTATCAACAGTAAAAACGGTAGATATTCAATTTCAAGGAGAACGTTTCAAATACTATCCATACGTAGACCCTAATATGGAACATTCAAAAGTTGCTTCTTTCTTTAAAGACACATTAACACCGTCTAATAGTAACTTGGTAAAATGGAACGGAGACTATGATGGTGATACTGTTAAAAGTGTTGGGTTATTCAGCGATGAAGCAAATCAACGTGCTCGAGAATTGATGTATTCTAAAGCATGTTGTGTACGCTTACAAGGTACTTCTGCATATGAAGTAAGTTTGGAATGTAATTCTGCATTATATTCTTTGACAAAAATGTGATATAGAAAAGAGGTGATATTGTTATGGCAAAATTTATGTTAGATGAAGATGGTAAGAATGCTATTTCAACAGATGAATTATTGAATATTTTACATACAAATCACCATATGAAACAAAAGACAGATAACCGTGATGTTTGTTTCAATACAGATAATCATTCCAAAATGTGGGTTAACACAAACCCGTATGATTTAATAATGTCAATGAATAATATGTTGACTGAATATATCAATGACAGTAGTGTATGCATTTTATCATTACTGCATGACAAACCAAAGTGTATATTCAACGAAAATGGAATATGTGACTGTGATACATGTATTCAGAAATGGTTGAATAAATAAATTTATAGGATGTGAAATTATGTCTTTTCTTAATATGTATAATATGATGAATGATGCTCATATGGGTCCTGATGATCATTCATCAGATACCTTTTCATTAAATGAACCACAACCAATTCCAAATTGGGATGAATCTTATGATGCAACAAGATCAATGCCGAGATATTATCATGTGGATGAATATCTTTCTCCATATCCATGTGGACATTGGGAATCTGGTTCACCAATACTCAATCATCTCGATGATATGAGTAGATTACCTGCATTGAATGATAAAGTTGATCCAAATAAAATATTCAATTCAGATATCACTGCTTTAAGAACACTTGCTGCTGATCAAGCACGTGTTTTAAAAGTATTTGAGAAACGATTCCTTGAAAGTATGAATGATAAGAATAAATATGGCTTGACTGAAGAGGATATCATGGCATTACAGGCGTTGACTGCTGCACGTAATGCAATCACTGCTATTGATAAAGAACAGGTAAACATCAGAAAGAATATCGCTGATCTCAAGATTAAACAACAAACTGCTGGTACTCGTGCTGTTTCGTCTGCTGGTGGTGGAGAATCAGTGGATAAGAATTCTATGAGTTCTACGGATGTTGGTAGAAGTATTCTTGATTCTATATTTGAAACGCATGGTACTGTTATCAATACTTCAGCTCCAACCGAATACACATCTGCTTCTGTTGATAATGCTGCAGCATTACTCGATGACATTGTATCTGGTCCTGTTTCATCTGAATATGAATCAATGGGTGCTAAAACATATGTTGTTGTTGGTGACAATTCCAACGACGCATCATTTGCAACATTTGATTCAAATGGTTCTGAAATAAAAGACTATCCAAATGTCAATGCTAAAATAACACGTGTTGACCTTGAAGCTGGTATTGCTGAAGATGAATATCTTCGCACATATCCAATTAAGAGATTATCGGATATACAATAATTAAAATATATTAATTTCATGAGGGGCTATATGCCCCTCATGTTATATTTATATGAACGAATCATTAAACACCATGTTTTTATATATTGCGATTCTATATAATAAATATAGTGTGTTATTTGTATCATGATTATTTGCGATTCATATGATTAATACAAATAAATCTATTATGAAAGGATTGAAATTCGTAATGATCGATTCTCAGTATGCTTTGAAATATTCATTTCCACATAGCATAGTTCATATCGTTGACAATTCTGGTTATCAGGGTGAACTTCCAACTGTTACTGCGGAAGACCCATCATTATATTCAACCATGGTAGTTACTGGATTACCAATGGGAGAAGATAATAAGATTGTTACTGTAACCAACTCAAATATCTTGAACACAGCTTATGGTCTTGCTAATATTTCCAAGAGTGATTTCAATAAATACGGACAGGCAATTGAATATCCTGTATCACTTGTTGAACAGGGTGCTCCAGTCCGTCTCATGCGTGTAACTCCAGATGATGCGACATATGGTTTTGTAACAATTCTTGCATCATATAAATGGGTTGAACCTTCTACTGCTGATGCTGATAAGGTTGATCCTGTTCTTCATGTTCGTTTCACCAGTTCAACTGATGTTCCAATCGGAACAACACTCAACAACTTCAAGAACAACAAACGTCTCGCTAATGCTATTTTCAATAGTTATGCAAAGAGTGAACCTGATAAGGATGGTTGGACAACACGTGCTCTTTGTGTTGTTACCTCTGCTGGTAGAGGATCTGTTTATAATAACATGTCGTTCTACATTAATCAGGTTTCACAGGTTAAGAACCCCGCATCAACAAGATACCTGTTCGGTACTATCGACAATCGTGTTTCTGCAACAACAGAGAGTTTTGTTGCTTCTCTCATTGATGATGATAACTCTCGTATTGATAAGCCAGTATCAGTAAACACAAACGTTCAGCAGCGTCCTAGTGGTGCTTCTATTTTGATGCCATATATTAATGAAGATGCTGTTCGTGAAATTTATAAAGTATATTTTACTAAGTATACAGAAGTAAAAGATCTTGATAAATATGTTACAGATTCTTTTGTACAGAATGTTTATAAAACATTAAATATCAACACATTTGATCTTTTATTCGGTAAACACATTTATGCTGGTGGTCTTGATACATCTTTACCATTCTATCAGGTTGATATGCTTGATTCAGATATTCCACGTCTTGCAAAGAATTACAGAATCATTACAAATGAAACTGAATTTGAAGCTAACGGAGATAAAACTCTCAAGGATAGTCTTGTAGACATCTGTTATGGAGTTAAGAGAACTGGTGACAGTACATACGTCGGTGATGTATATCTTGGTACAACTGGTTCAAATAATGCAAATCCAAGACTCACTGTTGTTACATCAATCAATCAGTACAGTGGTGCTGTTACTTCTGTAACATTCACAACTGTATATCCTATGGATTCTACAGGAAGTAAAGTAGATAAAGCTGCTACACCTGTGAGAATTAAGGCTGTTGTAAATGATGTTAATGAGATTGAAAAGCTCAAAACAAACAACAAAGTTTCTGTTGGTGATGTTGTTGCAAGAATTAAATCTTCAACAGATGGTGGTTCTTCATTTGAACTAATCTATGTTGGTGAAACAAAGAACACAACATATACTGATGCACAGGTAAGATGTGCTATCAATTATGCTGAAAAGACAGGTGTTGAAAACATCCTTGGTATTACTTCAACAGACCCAGCTTGGAGCATTGTTGGTTACACTGTTATTGATGTTGGTGATTCTGCTAATGAAGGTACTGGTAAGGTATATGTTAATGATTACAGTGTGACTAAAGAAGGTGCAATTACAGATAACAGGATTGAAGTTACTGGTTGTAAACTCAGATTCGGTGTCGTAAATTCTCCTGTTTCTATCACAACTGATGTTATTGGTAAATCATACGACATACTCGTGTATTCTGATGAAGCTATCACAGCATATACTGTTACAGGTGCTACAATTGCTGAAGCTGGTACAGGTTATACCAAGGGTGATGTTGTAAAGATTTCATCAAATGACAAAATTTCATTCACTGTAACTTCAGTTAATGAAAGTGGTGTTGTTAAGGAAGTATCTCCAATTGCTGGTTCTATTTCTACAACAAATACTGCAATTACTGAAGATGCTGTAACTGGTGGAACTGGTTCAGGTCTTAAGTTAACAATCAATACAGCAAACTTTGTTGCTTCTGCTTACGATGAAACAAAAGATCCTCTGTATATTCGTAGATATCTTGTATCCAGTGCATATGGTTCACTCTTTAAGGTTCAGAATGATTCTACTACAATTCCTGCAAATTATTATTCACCGAATTATGGAATCAATCTTGATTCTGAATATGGTGGTGTAACACTTGCTAATGGTTATACTGGATTCTTTGATGATGAAGACATTTCATCTGTTGAATTCAAGTGGAACTATTCAAAGCTTATGGTCGATGCTTTCCGTGGTAGAAAAGATTCACGTATTACATCTCCAACAAGATGTCCTGCTAAATATCTCTTTGATGCTGGTTGGAACACAATCGTTGGTCAGACAATCGTACCGAACGTAAAATATTCTGTATCTGATATTATCAACGCTTCTACAATCTTCACAGATGACGAGAAGGAAGATATATTATTCAATCCACAGTCTATTGAATCATTAAATGGTGATGATGATGTTGATGTTAAACAGGCTATGTACGATCTCATGATCTCTCGTGTTTACAACAACATTCCAGAAGACAAGAGACCAATTGGACCTGGTTATGGATTCTCACTCCATCTTGATAGTGGTGTTACTGACGGATATACTGCATTACTTGTACAGAAATCTTTTGGTAAGAGATTTACAAATCCAAATGCTTCATGGGATATCGGTGGTGTAAATGACACGTCTGGTAAATCGTGGACATATGTTTCATGGATTGCTAAACATCTCGTAAGCCACTGTCGTTCTACATCTGTTAATAAACCATATGCTGGTGCATACTCAACAATTCCAGCAAGTAATGTTGTTTCATGTTTCCCAGATATTGATGAAACAGATTACGAAGAAAGAGAATTGTTATACAATTCAGGTGGTAACTCATGGATTCCGAATTCAAATGGAGACATTGAACGTAAATCACAGAGAACTCTTAAATCAGATGACATGTCATCTGATCTTGCTCAGGAAAGCAACATGAGAACTCTCGGACAATATGCTCATCTCCTCAAGAATAAGATCGATAGTTATATCCTCGAATATTCTGATGATGCTGTTCTCAAGACACTTCAGGATGATTGTGAGAACACATTCTCTAACTGGGATGGAAACCTCTGCCAGTCACATGTTGTTGAATTCTCAAGAGATACAAATACCGACGGTGGAGATATCGTTGTATGTAACTCGGGTCTTGTATTCCGTGGTCTCATACTCCGTAGTCCTATCATCATTAACGTCAATAGACGTGATTCTTAATGAAAGGAGTGAAATGATATATGGCTATTAGTTTACAGAGTGGCATCAGAGAATATAATGGTGACCTTTCACAATACACCGGTGTGCTGGGTGGTCTTACTCCTGATGTCCATACACTTCGTTCACTTAATCCACTTACAACCAACCGACTCATTTGTGTAATGTACCGTGGTCCTTACTTCCTTATGCACTACTTCGGTGGTTCTGATGAACATAATGCATACACTAACAAACCATTTGCAACATACAAAAAGTTGGTTGAATACTATAATACAGGTATCAGTTGTGACATCGGTGATGCTACATTAAATCCTGCAACATTACAGGGTGGCTTCTCAGGAAGAACAATCAACTTCCCAACAACTCAGTCATCACAACAGAACCAGTCACTCACAATCACTGTACCTGAACTTGTTGGTCGTCCTGCTGCTAACTTCCATAACATGTGGATCGATGGTATCGCTGACCCTATCACAGGTCTTACAACATATCATGGTCTCGTAGCTGGTTCAGTTAGTAAAGATGGTTTGACACCACAGAGAATCTTTGCTCCGAACACAGGTGCATCCGCTATGGCACTTGAACCATCACCTGCCTGGGAAGTTGCAGAGTTCTTAATCATTGCACTTGACAGAAGTGGTGCTCGTGTTGATGGTGCTGTTATGGCACTTGGATGTGTTCCTGCTAGTAAGGTTGGTAATGACCTTTTCCAGTCACAGTCAAGTGGTACTTCACAGATTCAGACACTCCAGTTGAGATACAATTGTCAGTTCATCCAGTCTACATATGTAAACGACCTTGCTGCAAGATATGTTAGACAATTTGCTGTTAACGGTAACTCACTTAACATGAACCCAGGTGCTGGAGATGCATTCTTCTCAACAGATCCTAACGCATCAACTGAATATGGTGATATCAACTCTGCTATGTTCAGAGGTGGTAAGAGACCTGATCTCGATGCTGTACAGAGTGGTATTGGTAATGCTCCTGTATTCCAGTCATCATATAGCGGTGTACAGAGAACAATGCCATCTGAACACACTCTCACCCCTGAAGATCATGGAAAGATCTATACAACCACAGACGGTGGTATTGTTAATGGTAGTAAGAGCATTTCAGATCCATATGCTCCACCGGAAACTGTTGTTTCTAGATAAAAAATAAACATATGTACATACGGGGCTATATGCCCCGTATGTTTTATGTTTATCCTATCAATAAGAATATCTCTATGATATCAAACTTTTCATATGAGAATTTGACCATCACATATTGATATTCTTGAAAAGTAAATGTGCCAACGTTCACTGATAACAACTTCTTATCAGCTTTCGTAATCATTTGTTTGGATACAACAATCCCTTTGTCTTCATCTATGACAGTTGGTTGTTTTGCTTTGGATACTGTAACTCTGTCATATGACTTAAATGTTGCTTGATCCAATCCAGCATTGACAAGTTGCTGGTTGTTAATCGTGTCACATCTAGAAATATTATATCCTTCTGATTCGAGTTGATTAAGAAAATCTTCATCTTTAAAGATGAATTTATATTTCTCTATCTTCTTTGGGATATGTGACTCCACTATTTCTGATGCAGATAATATTTTCTTCGCCATCTGTATTCACCTCTAATTGTATACTTCATCTGTTAACAATGAAGCTATAAATGATACATATGCTTCAATTGTTACTGGTTGGTATCCACATGAATCAAATAACACATCATTATGCATTTTTTCATAAATATCTGAATCATCTGGGTCGGTTGCGATATTATCACAAAGTGGGCTTGTCATATGTTTGTAAACATATTGTGGGTCTTCTTCTCGATAATCATCCAACATCGAATAATCTAATACAAAGACATATGGTAATTTTTCAATACACCTATTAATTATATCAATGATAGGTATCTTGTTGTGTAATATTGCAGAACCGAATATACACGTTTCTGATAACTCACCACATACTGAATCAACACATTGTCTAATAAAATCCATAGATGATACTATAGAATATTCTTCATTTGTATTTTTATTTGATTTAAACTTAAATACTCTTAATTCATATTCCGGATTTATATCATCCTGATCATATGTTTCAACAACATCAACATCATATACTTTTAGATTATGTTGTTTGATAAATGCATCAATGTATTCACGTTTTGTTGACCAAACATAATTGGTCAACAATGTTCGTTCTTTATTACGAGATAACATTGGTATTGTTATCTCAAATATCACTTCTTGTTGTTTTTCCATATAAACTTCTCCCTTAATGCAATTTTACATAAGTATGCAAGTATCTTAAGATTCTCTGTTTTTAATTGGCCATTCGGTAAACCGAATGGGATATAATAACTGTCAGAAAGTTTATTCTGAAGATATTGTTGTTGAAAACGAGATAGATATTGTAATACATCTTCATCATAATTCTCAAGCATACAAAATAATTTGACAAAATGTCTACATAAACCAATCGTATGACATGATAAAACATCCGATGGTATATTTTTATATGTTATCGTACCATTTAAATCATTATAGTACATTTCGATATTGTTATATCTTATATATGAATTCCATGTATGTTTTATTTTGAATTCTATATTGTCTACTTTGTTGATTAATTTTTTATTTGTGTTTATGAATATTGCATCATGATTCAAACATATGATATCATCATCAGAAATCTTATTCGATGCGATAAAATCTTTTCGGACAGACATTAAATGTTCATGTAAACGTTTTGAGAATTCTGGATTATCTCGTTGGATACAACCAACCATCTTAACTCTTTCTTTTTTAGATAACAACTTTAATTGTTCGACTTTGTCTTTTGGTAAGAGATTAAATACATCTGATATTTGTACAGATGCTTCACACATATCACATTCCATAATGTTACCATGGAATATGTATTCAATGTCTTTATTCTGACATAACATGACATCATGATCAATCATTTAACATATACTTCCTTTCTTAAATATATTCATACTAATAATGTGTATATAGAAATTAAGAAAAACAATATCCGTAAAATTATCTATCTCAAGAGGGATGTGATATCATGTCAAAAATAATTGAAATAAAAGATGAAAAAGGAGTTCCACATTATTATGATTTTGGAACAAAGAATGAATCGTTCCTTTTAACATGTAAAGAATTAAAGGCATTAGGTGTAAAAAAGTGGTATCAATGTTTGGAAGTAAAATTCCCACAATTTAACGTACAAGATATGGATCCATATGATGAAAATTTATCCGGTGAAGATATAGGTAAACTTGTGTTGGAGTGTCAAGAAAACATTTGGTTTTATGCACGTGAAGTTCACAGGGTTCCTGCAAAAGGTGCTCCACATCCATATAGATTTGAATTACAACGTGCTGCACATGCAGCTATTTGGTGTTATGATCACAGTATTGACTTCATTTTGAATCAACCTCGTCAGACACATAAAACAACAACTGCTATTATGTTATCACAACATTCATTTATTTTCTTAATGAACAATGTTGATATTCCGTTCTTACACGTAAAAGATAGTGAAGCTGTTCGTAATGCAGGAATGTTACGAGATTACATATATACGGGTCCTAAATGGGCAAATCCATGGATTCATAATAGAAAACCACCAGGATTAAAATCAATGCGATATGAAGCTCATAAGAATTCTATCAAAATAATTGCGTCATCAGATTCACCAGATAAAGCTCGAGACGCATTAAGAGGTACAACGTTATTTGTTGCGTTAATCGACGAGTGGGAGTATATTCCATACATCGACACAGTTATCGAAGGTGCTGCTCCTGCGATGATTTCTGGTAGAGTCATTGCCAGAGATAATGATGGTAAAACATGTATCATGTACACGAGCACACCTGGTAACTTAGATACTACATCTGGTAAAGCGGCACAGAAAACTATCGATGCAACTCCTCGATTTTCCGAAAGATATTATGATCTTACTGATGAACAACTTCAAGCTTTATTCGACGGAACCCATAATCCTGATGATCCTGATTCTAAACCAATTACAATGTTCTATATTGAATTTAGATATCAGCAATTGCGTAAAGATGAGAAATGGTTAGCTGAACAGTATGAAGCTGCTAAGTTGCGTAATAAATTCGATGAATATAAACGTGGTATCTTGTTGATGAGATATCGTGGTTCTGAACAGGTATTATTCCGTCAGGAAGACATGGATTATATCAATGAACATGTATTGATGTTTGATCATGAAATAATGCTGTTGGATAAATACATTCTTTATGTATATAATCATGAAGTTAAACATACTGATTTAATGTCAGATAATCCATATTTTGATATTGATATTCCATATTTGGTTGGTATTGATATTGCGGCTGGTACTGGTGGAGATAATACTTCAATCACAATCGTACATCCATACACATTGAAAATTGTTGCTGAATGTAAATCTCCATATATGGGTACATTTGATCTAATGCGAATTATTACCGAACTTGCAAGAATGCTTCCTAAATGTTTATTCTGTCCAGAAGCAAATTCTATTGGTAAAGCTATAATAGATTTCTTCCAAGAAAGCCCTTTGATTGGTAGAGTATACCATGATCCTAGATTGGATATATCAAAAAATGCTACAACTCTTGACCCTGTTAAAGATTCATTAAAAGAAAAATCGGTAGGTAGACAATATATTGGTACAAATGTTACTCCCGAAGTTCGTAAGTCAATGTTTGAATTATTAAAGATATTGGTACGTGATTATCGTGATAAATTAAATTCTCAATTTTTAGTTAACGATATTCGAGATCTTACTATATTGAAGAATGGTAAGATTGCTGCTGATAGTGGTTGTCATGATGACTGTGTTATGAGTTATCTACACACAATATTCGTGTTAACATATGGAAGTGATCTTGAACGTTTTGGTATCAACAAAGAATTATGTCTATATGATTTATCTAAGAGAGTAATGGATGACTACGAGAAGAAGGTTTCTGAAGAAAAAATAAACAATTTGATTCCGTATGATCATTATGGTCCTGAACAACAAATGCTGATGGATATAATTGAATCTGGTAGAAAAAATGATGTTGTTGATGAATACGGTTTAACCCGTTCTCAATATAAGAATGCAACACCTGAACCAGATAATCCATATATGAATCAAATGTCAATGTCTGATTTAGCTTTCTTTATGGATGTTAATAACTTTGGTTTTTAACAAAAAACAGATTTCGGTCACGGGGGCTTCTTGCCCCCGTTCCTACTTTCTTTCTTTGGTGGATATTTGAATGAATAAGAAGTAATCTTTCGACTACTTCTTATTATTATTATTTGGCTGCTGTGACTGTGACTGCGGCTGCTGTGTATCAGCAGCCATATCAGCGATGATCTGTGTGATCATCGCCTTTACCGACTCCTCAGTGAGAGGAGGAGTCGGAGTAGCAGCAACATGCTGTTGTGACTGTGGCGGCGCCACAGTCACATTTGTTGTAACAGGGGCAACGCCCTGTGGAACCTGAACCCCAGGCATAACCTGGGGCTGTGCAACGCCCTGTACCTGATGAACCTGGGGTTGTTGTGGAACCTGTTGCTGGTAATACCATGGGTCAACACCCATGGTATTCACAAACGCCTGCTGTGTTAACACAGCAGACTTATTCACAGAACCTTGAATGGCTCTTGCTAACAATGATGGTGTATGGCTGTCGCCATACACCTCATTTTCAACACACTTAACATTTCTGTCAAGTGTTTCAACTCTCCCACTTAAGTGGGAGAGATTTTTATTGGCAACGTTAACCTTTCGGTTAACATTACCAATTGAAATGCTGTTAACCGCATTCCATACCGTGTTTATTCCTGTTGTAACCATTAAAATTGTATTTAACATAAAAATCTCCTTCTCGTGGGTTTGTGTCCTGTTTTCCTTCAGGAAAATTAATTTAAGATTGAATTATAAGGTTTATGTAATATATCTATTCACATTTCTTAATCCCCTCTTAATTTTTATTAATCATTTATATGGGAAATTATGTGAATAAGGATATATTTCTTTTCCTTATATTCACATTAATAATATATATATGG